>ENA-OPCM01001709-OPCM01001709.1-human-gut-metagenome-genome-assembly--contig:-NODE-1709-length-13787-cov-1.654093_pt1 | contig 13787 bp, 24 predicted proteins | sample MGYA00241252_ERZ501484 | MGnify/ENA primary metagenome ERZ501484 (study PRJEB25962, sample SAMEA2042583) | human gut metagenome | biome: human gut; feature: human-associated habitat; material: faeces...
AAGGTGTGGCAGTTACCACCAACGCATTCCAGCAGGGACTTCCGTTTGCACCGCAGATCAGTGCATTTCTGCTGATGATGTGTCTGGTATTCTTTGCATTTACTACCATCCTCGGATGGGACTACTACAGTGAGAGATGTCTGGCATATCTTTCCGGCAGCAACAAAACAGCCCTGAAGATCTTCCGCTGGCTGTACATAGCAGCAGTCTTTATCGGACCGTACTTCACAGTATCTGCAGTATGGGTGATCGCCGATATCTTCAACGCACTGATGGCGATCCCGAACCTGATCGCACTGCTCTCCCTGAGCGGAGTGGTTGTGGCAGAGACGCAGAGCTATCTGAAACGAATGAATCTGACAAGAGTGAAATAACAAAAACAGTATCTTAAAAATGCAGCAAATAAACCGCTGTGGTCATCAGAAAGAAGTTTCTGGTGGCTGCGGCGGTTTTGCTTTGAACTGCCAATTAGAAAGAGAAGCAGCCAAAGAAATTTCATAATTTTTTATATTGAAAAACAGATGTTTTCACCATAAAATAAGAATAAAAAAGAACGATGAAGTTACAGTAAATTTTAGATGAAAAAACAGCTATACAATAAAGGGAATGTTTATACGACAACTTCCAGTATCACTGAAGCAGCTGGATGCTCCCTGTATTCTCTATAACCTGAACGGCTGCTGTAACAGTTTAAAAGAATTTGTTTTTGAATGTATATCAGAAAAACACACCGGCAATATCTTTTTATCAAAGAGAAGGGTTTGAGATTCAGTATAGTGGTTTAGATGAAGTTACTGGGGAAAAAGACTATGTAATGGCATGGGAGCGGACATCCTCGTCTGTCGAATCTAAATAAAGTCTGTAAGTAATATTCAGAGTGAAGCATTTTGGGAGGAAATTATGAACATTACAACATATCTTGGAGCAAATGAAGGCAATGATCCGACTTTGTATAAGGCAGTTACAGAACTTGGAGCCTGGATCGGGCAAGGTACATAGGAATTGTGTTGGCAATTTCAGGTGATATGGTATTTGTGATTTCAGTCTGGACTATGAAAGACAGCTGGCGTGCCGGAGTTTCGAAAACGGATCAGACAGAACTTGTCACGGATGGAATTTATCAGATCAGTAGGAATCCGGCGTTTCTTGGATTTGATCTGGTGTATGTGGGGATTTTAAATAGGGATACTCTTTCTTTCATACTTAATCAAAAGGTTGTCGTAAGATCATTAAAACAGATGATTGAGCGGCAGCCTCGTTTTTTAGATACGCATTGCAATTCCTTCACCATGTCAGTTTCATTTCGTGTTATAATGTTTTGGAAATGTCGGCTTGGTGAGATAATAGAAATAGAGAAAAGATATGGCAAATAAAAATCCTCTTGAAATCATAAAACGTCCGGTTGCTTATGCAAGTGGATATGAAAATATCCCAACAAAGGCACAGGATCGAGCAAAACAGCTTTGTTGGGAATATAATCGTACAGCTCCAAATGAGAAAAACAGACGCAGAGCCATATTATAGGAACTGCTTGGTACCTGCTCAGAGATGACAGGCATTGAACCGGATTTTCACTGTGATTATGGATTCAATATTCATATGCATGGTCTGGTTATTATCAATTGTAACTGTGTTATTTTGGATACGTCTCCGGTGAATATTGGAACGGGGACATTTATTGCTACTGGTGTGCCATGTAAAGTGATCAGACCAATTACCGAAAAGGATAAGATTGCACCGGAAAGATTCTGTTTTGAACACACTGATTTTGTGTTTGTGTCGATGAATTAAGTAAGAAACTATCGATTGAGAAATGTCCGAAGAGAAAGAAAGCGAGCGAGAGAGTAGAACATATCAGAATATTTGAGGAGGTGAAAGAATGGATTTCACAGATGAAAAAGATTATATTATGCGAATAATAAAAGAAATGGTAAGAGTATTATTCTCTCTAGTGTTTGGAAAAAAGTATGTTTCTGTTGAAATTGAAAAAGAAAACAAATATGAAGTATCTGGTAAAAAACTGCAAAGCTTTCTTGACATGATTGATTCAGGCCAGATTAACGAAGCAGAGAATATTCTTTTAAATAACATTGACTATACAAACAAGGATGAGGTCATGGCGGCAGCTCTTTTTTATCAACATCTTAGTGAAAAAGATAGTGAGTTTTTGGAGAACAATAATTACACAAAAGAAGAAGTGCTTTCTGGGTTCAAACAATTACTTGTGCAGTCAGGATATCAAGATTTGTTTTATATGCTTAAAGATGATGAATAATTTTATATAGAGAAATGATTTTTTGATGTGAAATGAAATTTAGAGATTAGGGATAAGAAAAATAGTAAAGGAGATCAACCTATGAAAGTATTAATGTTAAACGGAAGTCCACGGAAAGATGGAAATACATCGATCGCACTGGAAGAAATGAAAAAGATCTTTGAAGCAGAAGGGGTAGAAACAGAGATTGTCCGTGTCGGAAATAAAGATGTCAGAGGCTGCATTGCCTGTGGACGCTGTTATGAACTTGGAAAATGTGTTTTTGATGATGTTGTCAATGAACTGGCTCCGAAATTTGAGGCGGCAGATGGTCTTGTGATCGCCAGCCCGGTTTATTACGCTTCCGCCAATGCAACATTGATCGCAGTTCTGGATCGGCTTTTTTACAGTTCTCACTTTGATAAGACTATGAAAGTAGGAGCAAGCGTTGTCTGTGCAAGGCGAGGCGGATGTTCTGCGACCTTTGATGAATTGAATAAATATTTTACTATCTCAAATATGCCGATTGCTTCCAGCCAGTATTGGAATTCAATCCATGGACGGGCACAGGGCGAGGCAGAGATGGACGAAGAAGGAAAACAGACAATGAGAACACTTGCCCGTAATATGACGTTCTTGATGAAAAGTATTGCCTTAGGTAAAGAGGCGTATGGTTTGCCGGAAAAAGAAATTAGAAAGGGTACGAATTTTATTCGTTAAAAGGTAATTGCATGGTGAATTTAAGACATCCAGATAATATATTTTATGATCGCGAAGGCGATTTATTCATAATCACAACGGATTTAGATGGTCGTCAGGAAGTGGTTTGTAAGACCAATCTTGAATGTGTGAGTGATGTTTTGGCAAGATTACTAGATATCAATTTTAAAAAGGTTTGTGACAGTGATGATCGTTTACGTATGTTAGGTGATTTAGAACAATTTGCGTGTGTATATGCACTGAAACTAATGACATATAAGACGGTAAAGGGACTTTACTTAGAGTTTCCTACTTTAGCCAAGTATCAAGGTACAGCTCTAATTAGTCCACACACAGTTATTGATAATCGTAATGATGGTTATAATAATAAGTATCACTTAATGTTGGTGAATGTTATCTATACATCTATGATTCATGCGACTGTTAAGTATGCAGGTTCAAGTCAGGAGGCTGCACACATGAAAGAAGTGTTTGAAACGGTTTTACCAGATGATAAGGGTCTGATTGAAACGTTGAATGATTTCTATGATGGTGCTATCAATGAAGCGGATTTAACGGATATTATTAAGAATATTCAAAACGAAAATACGACAAAAGCTTAAAAAATCGTTTTCATCGACCGATTTTCAATTTTCGGTCGAGTACAAACACAAAAAACATCTCTATGTTTAACATAGAGAAAAAGTAGCCAAAACGCCTATATATAAAGCGCCTAGTTACTTCGTGATGTATTTTTGATGTATTTTTTATAAAATTTTGTTCAGTTTATCCAGCATTTCACGTCTAGATTCGGAGTATATATGGGCGTAAGTTTTTCTTAATTCGCTGACCGAGTGCCCTAACCTTTCTGCGATCAGCTGATCATCTACACCGGCACGAATAAGCAGAGTCGCATGTGAGTGCCTAAAGCCGTGAGGAGAGATAGGTGGAACACCAGCAACCTGGATATATCTCTTCAAAGCAACAGCCAGTCTGGGCGCCAGAAGTGGCTTTATATGGCCAAATACAAACCAGGAGGACGAGAACCCGTCCTTCTTTTGTTGCTCGCTATAGCGACGCCTTAAGCAATCTAGAAGGGTATCCTGTAGATCAATATATCTGTTTGAATTTTTAGATTTAGGCGGAGTAATCTCCCACGGAGCCGATTCCGTTTTTATCGTCAATGTTTTTGAAATATGCACCCGGCCTCTGCCTAGATCAACATCCGACCATTGGAGGGCAAACATTTCAGATTTACGGACACCAGTGCCATACATAAACATAAAGACATCACGCCAATACGGGTCGTCTACGCATGATATAAAATAAGTAAAGGTTTCCTGCTCCCAGAATAACAGACTCTGATCTTTCAGGTTCCGTTTATCTTTCACGATAGGCAAAGATCTGCACGGGTTGACTTCAAGATATCCAAGTCTAACGGAATAGGAAAGAATAACAGATAGAGTATCTAGAATGCCGTTTAGAGTGGGGGCAGCATAAAGCTGACCGTTTGGTTTTTTCTTTTGAAGCAGACGGTTTCTCCACTGATCAAGAACGGGAGTCGTAAGCGCCGTAAGCTTCAGGCTTCCCAAATCATCCTGGATGTGATTTCTATAAGTATGTTCGTGCGTATAGAGAGTGGATCCTTTTACGGACATATTCTCTGCGTTTTTGCAGTATAACTGAAGCATTTCATTCAAAGTGATAGAAGGCCGAGATGTAGACATTTCCAGACGGAAGGCAAACTCGGCCTCTTTTGCTTCCTTTTTTGTTTTGAAACCTCGACGACAATATCGCTGAGTCTTTCCGGTGATATCTTTACAGGAACCATAGAACATCCAGGTTCCCCTTTTTGTGTCCTTTTGCTGAGCCATAAGAGATTATCTCCTTTTATAATTTCTACGAAAAGCGACTAAAACACCCAACACCTGAACCTGATCATGAAAGTCGGACGTTGAGAAGAGAGTCCCAATCGCATACGGACTGGCAGTACGTAAAGCAATCTGGTTCGTTTCGTTATGCGTAATAATAAAGCGCAGCATGGCTTTACCTTGATACTTTACTAGCATAGGCACACCAGCACGAATAGCACCTGTGGCGCGGATCAGGCAGACGTCGCCCTTGATAATATCCGCCTTATACATAGTTTCATCGGGCATAACATAAATATAATCCGCTGTAACATCTGTAGCCGTAGAAGTGAAGACTGACGAGCTATTCGACTTAGATACAGACCCGTCCTCGTCGACCAAGGACAGAAAACGGACGGGCTTTACTGCAGAATCCTCAAAAGCCGCGCTCATCAGATCAAAAGGTTTCAGGTTGAAGCGCTCTGCAATTTTCACAACCATATCTGGCCTTGGCGCTTTAGTGCCAACCTCCCAACACCGTACTGTGTTATAGGAAACGCCACAATACTCGGCCAAATCTCTACGACTGACACCAGACTCTTTCATCAGCTCAGGGAGCTTGGAAGATAAAACTTCATTCAATTTACTCATAATTACACCTCCTAGGTTTATATTAATCTTTTAGGTTTAAAAAGTAAATAATAAAAAATACAAAATAATAACCGTAAAAGTTTGACAAAATGCGTTCATAGCTGTAAACTGTAGGCAATTAGGAAAAGAGCTTTTAAGAAAGAAGGGTAAGCAGATGGGATAGAGGAACTCAAAAAGAAAATCGAATTCATGCTCCAGACTATGGACCAAAAGGGTCTTGAACAGGCCTATAAAATCCTACAAAGAATCTGGATCAGACACGGAACACAGCAATAGAACACACACGGAAGAGCGCAGGACTTGGAAACAGGTTCTGCGTTTTTCTTTTTATAAAAGACGAGTAACCAATCTAAACAGGATTACTCGTCTTTTAAGTTTTCGATAATTTGCATAACTAAATTGAACTGTTCCTCTGGAAGAGAAAAGAGTCTTTTTACCAATTCTACTGTTTTAGCATCGTAGCCTTTCTCGGCCGCTAGCTCATCTACTATGGCGTCCATATCATCTAGGAACGGTTCGCCTATTCCTTCCGTTAGCCAGAAGTAATCCACATGATATTTAGAGCATATCAATTTAACAATTCCGTCAGACGGGTTCGCTGATCCAGATTCTATTCGACTAATAGCCGATTCGGATAAGCCCAGAGAATTACCGAACGCCTTCATTGTAAGGCCTAAGCCTTTTCGGATTTCTTTTATTCTATTTCCTAACATCCTTTTACCTCCTGACAAAAGTATAATATAAAAACTTTAAAATTTAAAGTCTTTTATTGACAAATATTAAAAAGTAAAGTAATATAACATCAGAACTTGAAAATAGAAAGTTGAGGTGATAGAAAACATGAAAATAGAAGATCGTAACAAAGCAAAAGCAAATGCGAACTTATTACTGGACGACGTAAAAGCTCTAAAGGGTGAGCCCCGAGCTTTCCTAGAAGGAATGCTGACAGGCCTACAAATGAATAATGCTCAACCAGCACCAGCAGCCAAGGAACCAGAAAAACAGGAGGTGAAGTAGATGCCGGAAACAATACAAATCATAGTCGCCATGACACTAGCCACGACCTGGTTACTTGTAGTCCTCGTGATACTCATGAATATAGACAACTGGCTCTTCGATAGATGGCTAGAAAGAAGGTACAAGAAATGATTAAGGACTACTTAGAAAGATTTGAAATCCTAGACGGGTGCTCAGTAATCAGGATAAATGATTTAGACTTGAGTAATTACCCAGTACATGATTGCTCAATAGAACCCCTAGAAAACGGAGAAGTTCGAGTGCATATATCAATGACTTTCAGAGCTAAACACACGAGCTTTTATCAGGCAGCAAAAAAAGGGGAATCCCAAAAAGGAAACCCTAACATCCAGTTCGAACCATATCGAGAATGACCTGCTCACCAATGTGAAGAATCAGACTCAAAGATACGGAAGACAATTTTTTGACTATATCATTAGTCCGTCGCCATACAACATTATCGCGAACAGTATCTAAAAATTTATGACCGTCCCAAGTCAAGGAATAGATAACCTGATCACGATGTAAATCTGTAGTTTCAAGACGTGCCTTGATATAGCCAGCTTCTAGAAGCCTTTCAGTTGTATAAAGAATCTCTTCATAAGAGTAATCCTTTATAGAAATATCCGAGAGTTCTAGAGGTTCATACGGTCCGGTTTTATCTTCTATCTGCAGTAGAAGCAACCGAACTAAATCCTGATTTAACTTCAAACGATTAGCCTCCTTTCATAGGAGATTGTAACACGAAAGGGAGAAAGAGAAATGGAACACAAAACAACAGGCGCAGAGCTTCCAGACTTTGCGGAAGGGATAAATCTTCACGGAGAAAGACTAAGACTGGAAGCCTTCTATGCAGAACAAAAAAGAATCAGAAAACAGAAATTCGGATCAGGACTGGTAACAGCGCTATGTTTAGCGCTCATAATCCTGATCATTACGCTAAGCGTAGCGATTTGGATCATGATCTATCAAATGCTTTATTAAAGGAGGTGGTGAGCTTTGCAAGTAGAAAACCTAGCAGCCTACAGATACGAGATGATGGAAAAGGGATACATGAACAAATCCGAACTATCAAAGTTTCTAGGTTGCGGAAGGAACAAAGGAAGCAAGATCTTCCAAAATATCATGGAAGACATAAAAAAAGAAGGCCTAGAGAATATCGACAGCAACGTTATTCTGACCAAACGTGCTATTCAGTATCTAGGCCTTACACAAAAGAATATCGTAGAATCCTACGAGCGTTCTATAAAAAAAGGCTAGAAGACCTCGTTCGAAAACGAATAAGGCTCTAGCAATAGAACACGCTTATATTATACAGCACGTGTTCAAAAATACAAGGAGGAAAAAATGAAAGCAGAAGAAATGTTTGAAAATTTAGGCTTCTGGTCACGTAAAAGGAACGATACAGAAATAGTGTGGACTCGTAAGGTACGCGAGGATTTCATAGAAAAAGAAATTATATTCAACTTAGTAGTTGCCAAAATATCTATAGAGGGCGGCTGGCTAACAAAAGAGGAAATGCGGGCGGTAAGTAAGCAATGCGAAGAACTTGGATGGTTTGGATCAGAACAGGAAACTAATCTAGATCATTTTAGACATGAAATTCTAGAAAATTGCCTGTGGAATTTAGCGGTAGTCAAGGGAAGACCTAAACGATGTGATCGTATTAATTGCATTGACTGCGAATTTAACAAAGATCGGTCGAAAAGATGTCATGAAAAGGCAATAAAATGGCTAGAGCAGCCCTATAAAGCACCCGCAATTAAACTAACTAACTTTGAAATCGATTTATTACAAAGCTGTTCACAAGGCTATTCGCCCGAATATCAGTTCAAAAATATAAATTCTTTAACCGAGATGAGAGAAAAAGGGTATTTCAAAGGCATTGATAGGGATGCAACGATTGAAGATATCCTAGCAAATTGTGAAATAAAAGAGGAGGACTAAGCATGATCACTATTGAAAAAGAAAAACCCGCAAAAAAGAGAATTAAAGCTTTTCTCTGTAGAGGTTGCACTAGCGCCAGACGTTGAAGACAAAATGCATTTAGAGACACATATCAAAGGAAGCAGACCCGAGATGATGGCCTTTCTTGAAACAATGGACGTCAGTCCAGAGGAACTTGGATCAATTCTAAAACATGCTGCTAAGGCTATGCTTAGAGATTTTGTACAGCAGGTTGTGAACCTAAGCGAAAGCCTAGAAGCTGCAGAAATAGAAGATAAGGAGGACTAGAAAATGCAAATCATTGTTGATGAAATTGATCCGCAATATTGCCCGTTTTATGTCAGCGAATCTTGGCCCAATACCTTACATATTGCCTATGAAGAAGGAAGTTGCAGATTAGATGCCAGCCCGGTTTGTGACGAACTTCAGCAATGGTCGTGTCATGCAAAAAAAGGAGATGAAGAATGTCCTTTCTGCGTTACCTACGATGAATTAAAAAGAAGAATGGAAGAAATAAAGGAGGAAAAATAGATGTATTACCAATTAACATTGCAATTCGCAACAAGCGAAATCGACGACGCTAAAAAAGTGTTGGAGCTAGCCAAAGAGCTAGACCTAAAGCGCGCAGGACTAGAGGAAAAATTGCCTGAGCCTGAAACATTCCCATGGGAAGAAGAAACACCAACAAAGGAAGCACCAACTCATAAAGAAAAAGAAAATGAGACTAAGATTCCAATGGCCAAAGATTGGACGACTCAAGACGAGCCTATTCATGAGACTGCAAAGTCTACACCGGAACCCGTAAAGCCAACACCAGAACCTGATCCGACTGCAGAACCAATTACATTGGAAGATTTACAGAAAGCAGGCGTTGCATTTGCCAAAGAAAAAGGTGTAGCCGTACTTAAGGTGTTCCTAACTCAGATGGGTGCAAGCAAAATCTGCGACATTCCTAAAGAGAAATACCAGGAGGCGTGGGAGGCACTACATGCCTAGCCAACACGCTATCCTTTCTGCAAGTGGTTCCGACAGATGGCTCCACTGCCACCCTTCCGCAAGACTTGAGGAGCCTATCGAAGAAAAGCCAAGCGTCTACGCAGCGGAAGGAACAGAGGCTCACAGTGTAGCCGAAAAGAAACTTCGTAACTGGATCGAGGGGCATCCACGAAGAAAAGTAAAAGCTGCAACAGGAGAAATGGACGAGGCTACAAACTTCTATAAGGACTATGTTCTAGAGGTATACAACAAAGAGAAAAAGAAAAGCGATATCGCGGATCTTTTTATCGAGGTACAAGTTGATTTGACTCCATGGATTCCGGAAGGGTTCGGAACAAGCGACGCTGTAATCGTAAGTAACCACACGCTCCACGTTATTGACCTTAAATACGGAGAAGGTGTCAAGGTAAATGCCCCACACAATCCGCAGCTTACCATTTACGCAGCAGGAGTTATGGCCCTATACGACTGCCTATACGATTTTGAAAAGGTTCAGCTTCATATCGTACAGCCTAGACGTGACCACATCAGCACCTGGGAACTTACTACGCAAGAACTAGCCGACTGGATGGAAAATGTAGTCAAGCCTGCAGCTATCGAAGCCTGGAACGGAGAAGGAGAACGGCAAGCCGGAGACTGGTGCAAGTTCTGCAGGGCCAAGGGAAACTGTAACGCACGCGCTGCCAGGATGAAAGCAATCGACGAAAGATATCAGCGCATGTGCGGAATGCTTCTAACAGATCAGCAAATCGCAGAGCTTTTGCCAGAACTACCTGGACTTATCGACTGGGCCAAAGAGGTACAAGAGTTCGCACTGGATCAGGCTTTGAAAGGAACAAAATATGAAGGATATAAAGTTGTAGAAGGAACAAGCCGAAGAAAGATAACAGATGAGTCTAAGGCATCTGAAGCACTTCAAAGCGCAGGCTTTGAATACAACCAGATCATGACAAAGCCAAAGCTTCAGACTATCACGGCTCTAGAAAAGTTAGTCGGCAAGAAAGAGTTTGCAGAACTTGTTGGTGAATATATCGAGAAGCCGCAGGGAAAACCTACATTAGTACCAGTAAGCGACAAACGCCCAGAGCTTGGAAGTGTAGCAAATGACTTTAAAGATGGCATTGATTAGAAAGATAAAAAGACTGATAGGAATCCAGTCGCCTTCAGAACACATGTGGGGGTTTAAGCCCAAGGGATTAAAAGATGATTTCAAAAGGGGATATCAATCAGCTCGAAGAAAAGATGGTCCGCATCCGAGCCGAGATTCGAAACAGTAAACCAGGACCACACAGAAACGATCTAAAGCGACAGCTTAAAAACGTAATGCGACAAAGAATACAACTAGGAGGAACAAAAAGATGTCACAAGTAAAAACAAAATTAGTAAGATTCGTATACTGCCATTTAGCAGAGCCACGCGCAGTGGCAGAAGGCCAGGACAAGAAATACAGCCTTAACATTCTAATCGACAAGGAAGACAGGGAAACGTTAGCACGTATCCAGAAAGCCTACGAAGAAGCTGTACAAGAAGGAATTGAGAAGTTCGGCCAATCCTTCAAGGGAAAAGTAACACCGCTAAAAAAAGCGCCAGGAGTCGGTTCAAGAGGTATAATCACTGACTGCGACGCAGACGAGAAATTCAGCGCGCCTGAATTCAAGAACAAATACATGCTATCTGCTAAAAGCAATAGACCGGTATCTGTAGGCTACCGTAAAAACGGAGTGACATACGCTTACTCATCTAAAGAAGAAATCGAGGAAAACGTTTACTCCGGATGCTATGGAGCTATCAATTTCAATCTATATCCATATAACACCGTAGGAACTGGAATCGCTGCAGGCCTTAACAGCGTTTTAAAAGTAAAAGACGGAGAACCATTAGGAGGACACTCAAGTGTAACAACTGACTGGGCAGACGCTTCTGAGTTTGACGAGGAAACCGGAAGCGACGACCTAAGTGCCTTATTGTAAAAAGTCCATACTGCATATCGACCTGGAGACCTACTCCAGCGTCGACCTTGCAGCCTGCGGGGTTTATAAATACGCAGAAAGTTTAGATTTCAAAATACTTCTATTCGGATACGCCTGGGGCAATGATCCAGTAGAAGTTTTAAATTTAATGGAAGAAGATCTGCCTTTTTCTTTAGTATCAGCTCTAGCGGATGAAAGCATAACGAAGGTGGCACACAACGCAAACTTCGAACGAGTATGCCTAACCAGATACGTCAAGGAGTACGCGAAACGAGATATTCTAGGAGAAGCAGTAAAAAAGAAGCTAACAGAGGATGGATTCCTTCCACCAGAACAATGGCAAGATACCATGATCATGGCTGCAGAGAACGGATACCCTTCCAGTTTAGGACAACTAGGACCCGCACTAGGGATTGAAGAAGACAAGGTGAAACTGGCTACAGGAAAAAGGCTGATCCAGTATTTCTGCAAGCCTTGCAAGCCAACAAAAGCCAACGGCGGAAGATGGAAGAACCTACCGGAGCATGATCCGGAGAAATGGAATCTTTTCATAGAATACAACAAGCGCGACGTGGAATCAGAACAAGCCATTTATAACAAGCTAAATAACTTGATACCTGTATCTGATCAGGAATGGGAAAACTGGCACAGAGACCAGAGGATAAACGACAGAGGAATACACGTAGATACGCAGATCATAAAAAACGTTCAGTCCTACAGTCTAGATCATGGAATGGAACTGATGGAGGAAGCAAGATACATCACAGGCCTAGAAAATCCGCAAAGCGTAGCACAGCTAAAGAAGTGGATCCTTGACCAGGAAGGACATGAAATTGAAAGCCTGAACAAGGAAGCCGTGAAAGACCTTCTAAAAGGAACGCTAAGGCCCGAAACAAGAAGAGCCCTAGAGATACGCCAGGAGCTCGGGAAAACAAGCGTCAAGAAATACGACGCCTTCCAGAGAGCGTGCGGAGAAGATGACCGAATCAGGGGAACCTTTCAATTCTTTGGAGGAAGAACCGGAAGATGGGCAGGCCGACTGATCCAACCGCAGAACTTCCCAAGGCCTAGCTTTGACGAGGTAGACGAACCGAGAACACTCGTGAAGGAAGGCAACTTCGAACTTTTAGAGCTCATCTATCCAAGCATGAATGATGTATTCGCTACGATTCTAAGAACCGTAATCACACCACCAGAGGGGAAGTCCTTCATAGTAGCAGACTACTCAGCCATAGAAGCTCGCGTGATTGCCTGGCTAACTAGGACGACTTGGCGCCAGGAAGTATTCAAAAACGGCGGAGACATCTACTGTGCATCAGCCAGTCAGATGTTCGGGGTGCCTGTAGAAAAGCACGGAATCAATGGACATCTAAGACAAAAGGGAAAGATTGCCGAACTTGCCCTCGGATACGGAGGTGGAACGGCAGCACTGGAAGCCTTCGGAGCTAGTAAGATGGGCTTAAGCCCAGAACAGCAGCAAGAGATTGTGACGAAATGGAGACAAGCCTCGCCACGTATCAAGGACTTCTGGTACTTACTAGGCAGAGCCTTCGAGGATGCAATCACAGACGGCAAAGTCACGATCCTAGACCGAAACATGAAGGTTTTCAAGGGCGGCAGTAACGTCTATATATCTTTACCCAACGGGCGCATTTTAGGTTACGTTACACCACGAATCAAAGATGGCCAGGTATCTTTTTTAGGATTGAACCAGACAACACGAAAGTGGGAGTGGACAAACACCTGGGGCGGAAAGCTTACGGAGAACGTGGTTCAGGCTATCGCAAGGGACTGCCTATGCGAGACGCTAAAAGGCTGCGACGAGATCGGAGCTAAAACAATCATGCACGTTCATGATGAAGTGATCTGCGAAGTACCGACGGAAGAAAAAGAAACAAAATTCAAGCAACTGCTAGACGTAATGGCCAAACCAATAGACTGGGCGCCAGACTTGGTTCTAGTAGGAGACGGATTTATATCCGATTATTACAAGAAGGACTAAAAATGAAAATAGATAAGCAAGATGTAATTATAGCCTTGATCTATATAACCGCAGCGCTGATCATTCTAAATATTTTGAAGGAAGCGTTCGGCTTGGATATAGCTCAAGTGCCAAGGCTAGGAGGATAGAACATGAGTATGAAATGGACACAACAGGAGGACAACCTTCTAAAGCAGCTAGACGCCCTGGGCTATAGCAGCTCAAAGATTTATAAAGAATATGGCTCTATATTAAAGAACCGAAGTCAAAACGCTATAGCTCTTCGTCTAAGCTATCTACGCAAACCACCCGAAGAAAGACGGAAGGAAGACGGAAGGAAGACATGGCCAGCTTCGACAATGCAGACATGCTAGAAAAAGCAATCAACCATCGGGTGGACATCAAGGCCAAGAACAGCAAAG
>ENA-OPCM01001710-OPCM01001710.1-human-gut-metagenome-genome-assembly--contig:-NODE-1710-length-13786-cov-2.239167_pt1 | contig 13786 bp, 8 predicted proteins | sample MGYA00241252_ERZ501484 | MGnify/ENA primary metagenome ERZ501484 (study PRJEB25962, sample SAMEA2042583) | human gut metagenome | biome: human gut; feature: human-associated habitat; material: faeces...
GCCGCTCGTGGCAGCCGGCGGAATAGCCTCCGGCGAGGCGATGCTCGCAGCCGAAGCGTTGGGAGCAGAGGGAGTGCAGTGTGGCACGGTGTTTGCCATGAGCCGGGAGAGTTCGGCTGCCGATGCCTTCAAAGACCGCTGCGTCTCGCTGCAGGAAGGCGACACGATGCTCTGTCTGAAGAAGCTGGCTCCGACCAGAATGATAAAGAATCCGCTCTACGACGAGATAAAGACTGCCGAAGACAATGGCGCCGATGCCGAAGCGCTGAGAGGCATTCTCGGTAAGGCGGCATCGAAACGCGGAATCTTCGAGGGCGACCTCGACAGAGGAGAACTCGAAATCGGTCAGGTGGCGTCGGCGGTAAAGGAGATACAGACCGCTGCACAGATAGTGGAGCGCATGATGGGCGAATATGCCGATGCACGCAAGCGGATATTGGGATAATCCCAAATGGCTTGTTGCGGCTTTGGGGATAAAAGCAAGGCGGAAAACGAATAAAAGGGAAATTTCTCCGTTATTATAATTGATGATGGAATAAATTTGCTACATTTGCAATTTGTAATCCGGCTTTGCGTGGATTATCACGCACAAGTAATTCGTATCACACCATAAAAGAAAAAACTCTCTGACTGAACAGTATATCATGAAGGAAGACAACAAGGACAATATTCTCAAACGCATAAAATACCCCGATGAACTGAGAAAACTGCCTGTGGAGCAGTTGCCGGAGGTATGCGATGAGTTGAGGGCAGACATCCTGAAGGAACTGTCGGTGAATCCCGGACACCTCGCTTCGAGTCTCGGTGCGGTGGAGATGACCGTAGCTCTACACTATGTGTTCAACACGCCGTATGACAGACTCGTATGGGACGTGGGCCATCAGGCTTACGGACATAAGATTCTCACGGGCAGACTCGACAGCTTCTGCACTAACCGTAAACTCGGCGGACTGCGACCGTTCCCCTCACCGGAGGAGAGCGAGTATGACTCTTTCATGTGCGGACACGCATCAAACTCCATATCGGCGGCGCTCGGAATGGCAGTGGCTGCCAGGCAGACGGACCACAACGACAGACACGTGGTGGCGATAATCGGCGACGGAGCGATGAGCGGCGGACTGGCTTTCGAGGGACTCAACAACGTGTCGACGACGCCAAACGACATGATAATCATCCTCAACGACAATAATATGAGCATCGACCGCAGCGTGGGCGGAATGAAGCAGTATCTGTTGAGGCTCAATACCAGCGAGACTTACAACAAACTGAGATATAAGGCTGCCAAATGGCTGCACTCCAATGGTATGCTCGATGACGAGAGACGCAAAGGCATCATACGGCTGAGCAATGCGCTGAAGTCGGCGATAAGCCATCAGCAGAATATCTTCGAGGGGATGAACATACGGTATTTCGGACCCTTCGACGGACACAACGTGGTGGAGCTCGTGCGCACGCTGCGCCAGCTGAAAGAGATGAAAGGACCGAAGCTGCTGCATCTGCACACCATAAAAGGACACGGATACGCACCGGCTGAAAAGGCCGCCACCATCTGGCACGCTCCTGGCAAATTCGACCTCGACACAGGGCAGCGCATAAAGACGGAGGACGGCACCGAACCGGCAAAGTTCCAGGACGTGTTCGGCAACACGCTTCTCGAACTCGCTAAAGAGAACAAGCGCATCGTGGGAGTGACGCCGGCGATGCCTACGGGATGCTCGCTGAACATCATGATGAAGGAGATGCCGGAGAGAACCTTCGATGTGGGAATCGCCGAGGGTCACGCCGTGACATTCTCCGGAGGAATGGCAAAGGACGGGCTGCAGCCTTTCTGCAATATATACAGTGCTTTCGCACAGAGGGCATACGACAATATCATACACGACGTGGCGATACTGAACCTGCCCGTGGTGATCTGTCTCGACAGGGCAGGACTGGTGGGAGAAGACGGTGCCACACATCATGGAGCCTTTGATATGGCGGCTCTCAGACCGGTGCCGAACATCACTCTCGCCTCGCCGATGGACGAGCACGAACTGCGCCGGCTCATGTATACGGCACAGCTGCCCGGCAAGGGTACATTCGTGATACGCTATCCGAGGGGTAGGGGAGTGCTCGCCGACTGGCATTGTCCGCTGGAAGAAGTGAAGGTTGGCACGGGACGCAAGTTGCGCGACGGCGACGACATCGCCGTGCTGTCGGTAGGACCTGTGGGAAACAACGTGGTGAAGGCTGTCGAAATGATGGAGAACGACGCCAAGTCGGCATCCGGCGGCAGCGGTATATCCGTGGCACACTACGACATGCGCTTCGTGAAGCCGCTCGACGAGAACCTGCTCAAGGAGGTGGCGGCAAAGTTCAAGCATGTCATCACCGTGGAAGACGGAGTGCGCGAAGGCGGTTTCGGTTCAGCGGTGATAGAATGGATGGAAGACAACGGGCAGCATCTTGATATTGTGCGTCTCGGACTGCCAGACCATTTCGTGGAGCATGGCACTGTGGCACAGCTGCAAAGTATCGTGGGCATTGATGCCGAAGGCATACGCCGCACGATAGAGGAAACACTCAGGAAGTAAACAAACAGAAATACATAATGAAGATAATCATTGCGGGAGCATACGCGATAGGTTCGCATCTGGCGAAACTGCTATCGAGAAACAATCAGGACATAGTGCTTATCGACGACGACGAGCAGCGGCTTGAGAATATCAGCTCCGACTATGACATACTGACGATGCACGCCTCGCCGACGAGTCTGGCGGCACTGAAAAATGCGGGAGCGGCAGACGCCAACCTGTATATCGCTGTGACGCCCGACGAGAATCTCAATATGAACAGCTGTGTCATGGCGAAGGCTATCGGAGCCAAGAAGACCGTGGCAAAGGTGAACAACTATGAGTTCGTGGAGCCGGAGATGGCTAAGTTTTATGAGAAACTGGGCATCGACTCGCTTATCTATCCTGAGAACCTCGCCGCATACGATATCGTGAACGGACTGAAAATGAGCTGGGTGCGCCAGAGATGGGATGTGCACGGAGGGGCTCTCGTGATGCTCGGCATAAAACTGAGGGAGACCTGCGAGATTCTCGACCGTCCGCTGAAAGAACTCTGTAAGCCCGACTCGCCATACTATATCGTGGCGATACGCCGCGACGGCGACACCATCATACCGGGAGGTAATGATGTGCTGAAGATGTACGACCTCGTTTACTTCATGGTGACGAAGCAGTATATACCCTACGTGAGGAAAATCGTGGGCAAGGAGCATTATGTCGACGTGAAGAACGTGATGATAATGGGTGGTGGCGACACTGCCGTGAGGGCGCTGAAGAACATGCCGGAATACATGAACGTGAAGCTGATGGAACACGACGTGGAGCGCTGCGACATCCTCAACGACCAGATTGACGACCAACGGGTGATGGTGATAAACGGCGACGGACGTGACCTGCAGCTGCTCAACGAGGAGGGAATACACACCACGCAGGCTTTCGTGGCGCTCACGAGCAATGCCGAGACGAATATCCTGGCTTGTCTCACGGCGAAGCGCATGGGAGTGAGAAAGACCGTGGCGGCGGTGGAAAACCTCGACTATGTGAACATGGCGGTGAGTCTCGACATCGGAACCATCATCAACAAGAAGGCTATCGCTGCCAGTCATATCTATCAGATGATGCTCGACGCAGAGGTGAACAATGTGCGCTTCCTGATGACGGCAAACGCCGATGTGGCTGAGTTTACTGCACATCCGGAGTCGAAAGTGACTAAGAAAAGGGTGTTTGAACTCGGACTGCCGAATGGTGCCACCATCGGAGGACTCGTGCGCAACGGAGAGGGACACCTCGTGTCGGGTGGTACGCAGATAGAGGCTGGCGACATCGTAGTGGTGTTCTGCTATAACGTGAGGATGGAGAAACTTGAGAAATTCTTCAAGTGATGACATCCCTCAAGGCTCTTTGGCTTATTATCAGTCAAGGAATATTGTAATCATAAGATATGAATCATATAAAGAAATGCTGAATTTCAAGCTTATATATAAGATATTGGGACAGCTCCTCTTCCTTGAGGCATTGCTGATGTCGCTGTGTCTCGCCATGGCTCTGTTTTATAGAGAAGACGATGCCATGGCGTTTGCCATATCCATTGCCGTCATCGTGGGGTCTGGCTTTATGCTGAAATACAAGGGTCGCATGGCGGAAAACAGTATGAACCGCCGTGACGCCTATCTGCTCGTCACGCTGACATGGGCGCTTTTCAGCTTCTTCGGAGCATTCCCGTTCACCATCAGTGGATATATCTCAGACTATACCGACGCCTACTTCGAGACAATGTCGGGATTTACCACTACGGGAGCCACCATCATCGATGATGTTGAGGCTCTGCCGCATGGACTGCTCTTCTGGCGGTCGATGACGCAATGGATCGGTGGATTGGGAATAGCGTTCTTCACCATCGCCATCCTGCCGTCGCTCGTGGGCGGAAGCATAAGGGTGTTTGCAGCGGAGTCTACCGGACCGATAAAGAGCAAGGTGCACCCGCGAATATCGTCGAGTGCAAAGTCGATATGGCTCGTATATCTGTTGCTGACATTGGGTTGCGCTGTGTGTCTGTATCTGGGAGGAATGAACCTCTTTGACTGTACCAACTACTCTATGAGTATTACTGCGACGGGGGGCTTCGCACCCTATAATGACAGTACCGGACATTTCCACTCGGCATTCATCGACTATACCACAATAGCCTTCATGTTCCTGTCTGGAACAAACTTCACGCTCTTGTATCTTGCGTTCTTCAAGCGTAAGTTCCTGTCGCTGTTCCAGAATTCGGAATTCAAACTATATGTGCTCGTGGTGTCGCTTGCCACGATGGGAATAATGTATTTCCTGATACGCTTCAACGGTTATGACATGGCGAATGCCCTCAGAAGCGCGTTGTTCCAGGTGGTGTCGTTCCTCACCACAACGGGAGTCTTCAACGACGATGCCGGCAAATGGCCGCATATCACGTGGGTCATCCTCAGCATCTGTATGTTCATCGGAGCATGTGCCGGCAGTACGAGCGGTGGTTTCAAGAGTGTCAGAGGCGTGATATTGTTCAAGGTGGTGCGCAACGAACTTCGTCGTATCCTCCATCCAAAGGCAGTATTGCCGGTGAGGGTGAACGGCAATTTGGTGAGCAGTTCGGCACAGGTCACGCTGCTCGTGTTCTTCGCCCTGTATATGGCGTTGTGTATCTTTGCCTACTTCTGTCTGATATGTATGGGAGTGGACAGCACAAACTCCATCACTATCGCCATGAGTTGTGCGAGCAACGTGGGACCGACGCTGGGACTGGAAATAGGACCTACCGTGTCGTGGAATATCCTGCCTGCCGTGGGCAAGTGGATTTGTTCCGTGCTGATGCTGATGGGCCGACTGGAGATATTCAGCGTAGTAGTGCTGTTCACCCGTGGTTTCTGGAAGGACAGATAACCCATGATATGAAAGAAAACATGCGTTTTCCGGTAGAGGGGGATGCAATGTTTTGATGCTTTTGGAGTTATGATAGCATAAGGAAACTTGTCAATCTTAATAATAACAAATAACAAAACGAAAAGAGAAATGAAGAAATACCTGTTTATGCTTTTTGCCCTTTGCGCTGTAGCGTTTACGGCATGTAGTGATGATGATGATGATTCAAAGGTGTTGCCGGTGCTCGACCCCAACAACACTGACGTCTACATCAATGCTGAAGGTGGAGAGGCTTCCGTAACGGTGAAAAACGCCAAGGAACTCAATATCGTGCAGATAAACGACAAGACTACCGACGACAAGGGAAAGACAAAGGAAACTAACGTGAAGAGTGTGGAAAACGGCAAACTGGCTGACACCAAGAATGTTACAGAGGGCGGATGGTTCACGGCAAAGGTGGTGAACGATGGTGGTGGATACCGTCGTATCGTATTCAACGCACAGCCTTATAGAGATTTTGAGAAGAATCGCGTGAAGTTTATACATGTCACTTGCGGTGACAATATGTATGGCATCGCTTTCAGACTCATTCAGCGCAAGGCCGTTGAGAAGCAATGACTAATTGCTGTTCTATAGTCGGTTGGCAAATCCCTAATCAGCCTGATGACCGATTACGGTTAGTAGCAGTCTGGACGTTACTTTTATAGAGTAAGAAACCATAGCGAAACAAAATACCAAAAACAAAGCGCCCCACATCGCATCAGTATCGCGGTGTGGGGCGCTTTGTTTAAACCAAGTGCTTATACCAAGTGCTTATACCAAGTGTTTGATGAGGTCTTCGCGTGAACCGGCAAGCATGTCGATTACAGGAATCTCCACCATCGTGTAGCAACCAGGCTGCTGGCGAACAGAAGCACGGGCTACGTTGACGAGCACCTGACCAGTCAATGCAGGGTTGTTGATGCTCATGTTGAACTCCATGCGCTGGTTCTGGGTCTTGCCGCTCACACCCTTGCGCACGAGGTTCACACCATGGCCCATATCGCGTACTTCGTCTACTGAGTCTACGGCAAACACATGTGTCTCGTCGTTGGCGAAATAAGGATCTTCCTTCACTGCCTTTGCGACATCCTCCAGTTTCGCTCCCTCTTCAAGTTCCACATACACCATACGGCGGTGCAGACCTTCACCCTTTGGAATGGTAACCGACAGAGCGTTCTTCACACCAGCCTTTGAACGTACGCAGACGCTGTGGCCCATCGACATTCCTGGTCCGAAGTTGGTGTATGACAATCCTTTAGGTGCCAGACTCTGCATCAGAGTGCGTACGATAGAGTCAGAACCTGGATCCCAACCGGCAGAGATGACAGCTACAGCATTGTGCTCCTTGCAGATTGGCATGAGAGTGGCGCGATAGTCCACGATGCCCGTGTGTATATCGAAACTGTCAACGGTATTGATGCCGAGGGCGAGAATCTTCTTGGCATATTCCTCGCAGCTACGCGATGGAGTGGCGAGAATTGCCACATCAACATCCTTAAGTTCTGTAATGTCCTTAACTACCTCATATTCTGCCAGTTCTGCAGGCTTGTTCTCTGCGCCGTTGCGTCTTACGATACCGGCTATTTCGAAATCCGTTGCTGCTTCGAGAGCCTGTACAGAATAATGTCCGATGTTGCCGTAGCCCACTACGGCTGCTCTAATTTTCTTCATTTTATGTTGTTGTTTAATAGTTTTGTCTTTCTTGATTGCTGTTTTTTATTTATAGTTTTATCTTTCTTGATTGTTATTCTTTCTTGAAAGTTTTGTCTTTCTTGATTGCCATGTATATGAATATGCATTTGTGAGATGCTCTTCTTGTATGCGATGAACGTACATTTGTTCGTTCCGACTACAAAAATACGCCTTTTTGTCGGAATATCATCATATTCTTGTCATAAAGAAACTAAAAAGGTGGTATGTGCCTGGAAATATTATGGCATAAAAAAAAGACGTTGCTGTGGATAGGTGCATCCCTGCGGCTATACACAGACGTCTTTGAAGACTTAATTATTTTTGGTACAATTCTTTACTCTTTGTGTTTGCTATATTTATTTCATGCTACATTAATAAATTCCTATAAGCTATATTCTTTTCAACCATTCCATCCACAATTCTTCAGATGCTCCATGTTTTCGGGGCCTCCATACATTCTGGACAAACGGTTCCTTTATCTTGATAATTGTATTTTTATCTTAATTCTTTTATACTATCTTGCTTTTTGCTTTAGTCCTAAACACTGTAGATCTTGCTTTAGTGAAGTTCAGCTTTTGACAATTTAAAAGTGATGATTGAATCTATATATTTTATTATTTGACTTAATCAAAGTTGTATTATTCTATATTGTCATCTCTCCTTTTTGCTTTCTTGCTTGCTTTTGTTCTTGCCTTTATCTTCTTTTTCTTTAAATAGTGCCCCACATCGTTCTGTTGATGCGGAGCCCTATTCTTTATTGTTCTTACATATTTAATATTTCAAGGAGATATTTATTGTCTCTTCAATGCATCATTTTTTTGATTGCGCTGCAAAGGTAATAAAAGGGAATTAATTCGAGTTAGTAAAAATATGATATAAATTTACTAATGTGGCGCATCCGATGTAATATTTTGTTGATTTGACACAAATGTTTCTTTGAACCTCTGGCGGACATTTGAGGGTGGAATGTTGGGAAGTGTTTGATTTTAAGGTAGATGTGTGATACGTAACATTGTAACATTTTGGCTTAATCGTTTTTTGAATGATTAATAAATATGTTACACTAATATTTATGAGATTGCTTGAAAAATGCTCTTGTGCCCTTGGCTTCTGTTGCTTTGTCGTGTCTGAAAGATGGAATTTCGTATATAACGAATATTAAGCCCCCAACGGTCTGATAGCCGATTTATGTTATTTCAGATGAGTGTACAAAGTGAATTATTTCCTTCTGCGCCTCTTGTGCTCCTGCTTATATTGCGACGGCGTTATGCTTTCAGACTTCTTGAATACCTTTGACATGGCAGAAGAGTCCGTAAAACCAGTATGGGCAGCTATATCTACCAGAGTCATTTCCGGTCTTTTACTTATCAACCGTTTCACTTCCTCTATGCGCAGCATGTTTATCTATGCATTGAAATTCATTCTATACATATTGTTTATGAAGCCGCTCAGCAACCGTTGGTCGATTCCCATTTCAGCAGCGGCTTCTCTCAGTGCCAGTCCCTCACGGCAGTATGGCTTTGACGGTAGTCTCATCCAGCTTCTCACTGTGGCTTCTATTGCCTCAGGCTCATTCTTCTTTTCTTCCTTCTTCGTTTTTCTTGCATGCGAATGGATTGTTTCGTTTGTTGTACTATCATCGTTCGCTGCATTCTTCAACAATAGGTTTTCTATATCCTTTATGCTTATAGCCTTTAGTCTTGTGTTTTCTGCATTCCTTTTAGCTTCAAGATAACCAGTTTCTTTCATATATTTCAGCGATATGTTGACTATGATGCCACCATTTGATACGAATATAGCTGTATGGACCAACACGAATACTATATTCGCATTGTTGCTAAGGTGTTTCCCGGTTATTGCCTCGAAGAATATTACACAACCTAAAATCGTTACGTATGCAATGGTCATCTTGGCATTCTTTATCATCGGCTTCGTTCTGATGCGTTTGCTGAGTTCTTCGTCCTTTTCCACACTTTCTCTAAACCTTCTTATTTCGAAGTATATCATTGCGGAGTATACCAGGTAGATAGAGAATATGGCTACAAGCAGAATGTATTTTATTATCTTGACAGGGAGAGTATTGGTGAACAGTTCATAAGATCCGATATTGAACTCCGTTTCTCTGTTCACGATGAAATATATAAGGTAAATCAGCGTCAATGCCACAATCGGCAGGCAGGTCATGTTTTTCATGTCCACCTTCTTCTGGTCTGCAATGGTCATTGTCAGAATAGATGTTGTGAGCAGATACAGTTGGATATAGTATGTCAGAGGGTAGGCGAATGATGTCAACACGTCATAGTCGATACCTTTTGCTATCAATGTGGCATTGCACATCTGAAGCACGCCAATGACAAGTGACGTCCATGCGATACAAGCCCTTGGTGATTTGTAGCAGGCGGCCATTTCCTTTTCCATCACTCTCAGCGACATCAGGAATATACTCAATATGATGAATGCCGTGCTGCTTATCACGTATGCCGTATAGCCCAACATATTGAAAGTTGGAGTTAAAATCATTTCCATATCAGCCAAGTTTTACTGTTTAAGGTATAAGTCTCGCTTTTGTCTTGCTTCAAAGCATGATTCAATTTCAAGTACAAAAATACAAATTCTTTTTCTCTTTCTGCTTTCTTTTTCCTTTTTTTTGCATCCTTGTTGTCGCGTTCCCCCTTCATTTGTCACATCTTCCCAGTCTTTAGTCAAGGCTTGTTCTGGTTCTGATTCCTTTGGTTAGTGACAGTAAAACAATAACTTGGTATCCAATTTCTTTTTCTTCCCTCACTTGGCATGCTTTTTTGCTTCACTTTTATTGGTTATTCGTCGAAATTCTTGTCCGTGTCGTGATTTATTCATACTTTTATACCGAATATTATCCGACGGTCCATTTCGGGCAGTCTTTGGAAACACACCTTAATATATAATATGAAGCATTCAATCTTTACCTTATTGCTTGCGATAGGCGCATTTTTATGCGGTTTCGCACAAGACAATCTCACACAATACGTGAATCCCCGAATCGGCACCGGCGGACACGGACATGTATTTCTTGGTGCCAACGTGCCCTTTGGTTATGTCCAGCTCGGTCCCACAGAGCACACCCGCGGTTGGGACTGGTGTTCCGGCTACCACGACTCCGATTCTGTGCTGATAGGTTTCGGCCATCAGCATCTTAGCGGCACTGGCGTAGGCGATCTTGGCGATGTGGCTTTCCTTCCCGTCGTTGATGCCGGTCAGGAAGAGATAGTCTTCCATCACAGCAATGAGAGCGTGCGCCCCGGCTATTACGCCCTGAAACTCGAGCGGCCCAATGTGTGGGTAGAGTTGACAGCCACCCGTCGTGCCGGTTTCCACCGCTATACCTTCGGTGCTGACATGGCGAAAGCACAGCTTGTTCTCGACCTTCATCAAGGTATAGGATACGACAAGCCTGCAGACTATGCCCTCGACCGCATCACCGATACGACAATCTCCGGCCATCGTCATTCCACAGGTTGGGCAAAGAACCAGAAGGTGTTCTTCTCTGCGGAATTCTCCCAGACAGTCAGCGTAGAACCGCTTGACAGCGGCAGATGGCTCCTGACGGCAGCCGATGTTTCCCAGCCATTGATGATAAAGGTAGGCATGTCTGCCGTCAGCATCGACAATGCGGCAGAAAACCTGCACGAAGAGATTCCCGGATGGGATTTCCGCAAGGTAGTGGCAGATGCCGACAAGGCATGGAACGACGAACTCTCAAAGGTCAGGATAGAAACCGCCGATACCACATATCGCCGCATTTTCTATACCGCCATGTATCACACCATGACAGCCCCTTCGGTATTCTCGGATGTCAACGGCCAGTATCGCGGTGCCGACGGCGAGGTGCATCAGGGTGATTTCACCAACTATACCACTCTCTCCCTTTGGGACACATACCGGGCAGCCCATCCTCTTATGACGCTGATACACACCGACATGCTGCCCGACATAGCCAAGACGTTCGTCAACATCCACCGTCAGCAGGGCAAACTCCCCGGATGGCATCTGATGGGCAATGAGACAGACTGTATGGTGGGCAATCCGGCAATTCCCGTGCTTGCCGACCTGGTGCTGAAAGGATATGTAGCCGACAAAGAAGGAGCCTACGAAGCCATGAAGCAGTCAGCTCTGAAAGATGAGCGCGGACTTGACCTGCTGAAGAAATACGGTTATCTGCCCTACGACAAAGACGCCAACAGGGAGACCGTAGCCAAGGGATTGGAATATGCCCTTGCCGACTGGTGTGTGGCAAAGGTGGCACGCCTCTTGGGAAAGAAAGCCGATGCGAAATATTTCGGCGACCGCGCCATGAGCTACCGCAAGTATTTCGATCCCGAAACCACCTTCATGCGCGGCATCGGTACCGACGGCAAGTTCCGTGAACCATTCAATCCCTTCTCCGCTGACCATCGTCAGGACGACTATACCGAGGGCAACGCATGGCAGTATACATGGCTTGTGCCCCATGATGTGCACGGACTTGTGAAGCTCTTCGGCAGCGAGCGGCGTTTCACCCAGAAACTCGACTCACTCTTCATCGTGACCGGAGATCTCGGAGCCGGCGCATCTCCCGACATCACCGGACTCATCGGACAGTATGCCCATGGCAACGAGCCGAGCCATCAGGTGCTGTATATGTATAACTATGTGGGCCAGCCATGGAAAGGAGCCCGTCTGCTGCGCCAGACCATGACGGAGCTGTATCGTGACGACCCCGACGGTCTGTGTGGCAACGAAGACGTGGGACAGATGTCAGCATGGTATATCCTGTCATCCATGGGCCTCTATCAGGTGGAGCCCGCTGGCGGCAGATACATCATCGGTTCGCCGCTCTTCAACAAAGCCACGATGCAAGTCTCCGGCGACAAGACATTCACCATTGTAGCCACAGACAACAGCAAGGAGAATATCTATGTGCAGTCAGCCAAGCTCAACGGCAAGCGATACACCAAGTCATATATCCTATACGACGACATCCGTAAAGGCGGAGTGCTCGAACTGCAGATGGGCAACAAGCCGTCGGCATGGGGAACAAAGTCTGCCGACCGTCCATAGCCCCAACCGGTCATCAGACTGCCTGGTTGCCTTTTGGAGATAATCCTTATCACGCAAACAATTTCAAAACAAGAATAATATTACAATCATGAAACAGACCCTGTTTACCATAGCCCTCCTCGCAGCCACAGCCACGATGACGGCACAAGAGAACGCCACCGTCGACGTGCACTCACGCTATACCAAGGTGGTTGCTCCAGTCAAAGGAAAATATGAATCGAAGCGTCCGCCCGTTGACGAGCGCCTCTTCACCTCAACCGCCGTCGAGAAGAAAATCCGCAAGGTTCAGAAAATCCTGAAGAAGAATCCCAAGTTGGCATGGATGTTTGCCAACTGCTTCCCCAATACCCTTGAGAGCACCGTTCATTATCGTGTGCTCCCCAATGGCGACGACGACACCTTCGTGTATACCGGCGACATCCCGGCGATGTGGCTCCGCGATTCAGGAGCCCAGGTGTGGCCCTATGTCGCCCTTGCCAATAAGGACGACAATCTGAAGAAGATGCTTCGTGGCGTCATACTCCGACAGATGAAGTGTATAAACATCGACCGCTACGCCAATGCCTATAACGACGGTCCTACGGGAGCCGGCTGGCATAAGGACAACACGGAGATGCCCCCCGAAGTGTTTGAACGCAAATACGAGATAGACTCATTCTGCTATCGCCTTGCCTACGAATATTGGAAGGTGACCGGCGACGACAGTATCTTCGGTGAAGACTGGCTGAGGGCGATAGACAATATCCTCGCCACCTTCATCGAGCAGCAGCGCAAGGATAACCGTGGTCCATACACGTTCACCCGTATGACCGACCGCGCCTTCGACACCCTGGGATGGGACGGCTATGGGGCGCCGGTGAAACCGGTAGGGCTGATAGCCTCTATGTTCCGTCCGTCAGACGATGCCACCATCCTGCCGTTCCTCGTGCCGTCAAACTTCATGGCGGTGTCTTCTATGAACAAGGCAGCTGAGATTCTGCACCATTGTGCAGGCAAGGCGTATGGCAGCCGAAAGACGGAAATCCTCCTGATGGCAAAGAGATGCAGCGAACTGGCAGCCGAAGTGAAGGCAGCCCTGCAGAAATATGCCGTTTACGACCATCCGAAATACGGCAAGATATACGCTTATGAGGTGGACGGTTTCGGCAACCGTCTCCTGATGGACGATGCCAATGTGCCATCGCTCCTCGGTATGGGATATATGGGCGATGTAGACATCGATGACCCTATTTATCAGAACACCCGCCGCTTTGTGTGGAGCAACGACAACCCCTGCTTCTTCAGCGGCAAGGCAGGAGCAGGCATCGGCGGTCCGCATATCGGCTACGACATGCCATGGCCGATGTCTGTCATGATGAAATGTTTCACGGCGAAAGACGACGAAGAGATACGCTGGTGTATGCAGACGCTGCTTCAGACCGACGCCGGCACGGGCTTCATCCATGAGTCGTTCCACAAAGACGACGCCTCACGCTACACCCGCGCCTGGTTTGCATGGCAGAACACCCTCTTCGGAGAGCTCGTGATAA
>ENA-OPCM01001712-OPCM01001712.1-human-gut-metagenome-genome-assembly--contig:-NODE-1712-length-13775-cov-2.840743_pt1 | contig 13775 bp, 10 predicted proteins | sample MGYA00241252_ERZ501484 | MGnify/ENA primary metagenome ERZ501484 (study PRJEB25962, sample SAMEA2042583) | human gut metagenome | biome: human gut; feature: human-associated habitat; material: faeces...
TCTTTCTCTTTTTCGACTTCTTTTGGAATCTTGATCTCAAAGTTCCAGTTATCATCAATCTTAGTAATATCTGCAACGCTTAAAACCGGATATTCATCAGCTGTCATTTCCAGATATCCATAGACTAACATTTCATTGATGATCTGCCGTATCCTTGCAATGCTTTCTGATGCCAATTCTCCATATTGTGAATTCTCATCTAAATGACGGCTTAATACTTTCTGGCTCTTTGAACCTTTTAAAATATCAACGATCGTGGATAGTCCGAAATCTCGATAACAATCTCTAATACATTGGATGATAGCTTTCGCTTCCATTGTTGCATCAACCGTTTCAAACTCGGTCAGACAGTTTAAGCAGTTTCCACAGTATCCGCTTGTCTGTTCTCCAAAATAATTTAAAATATAATGACGTAAACATTCCTTCGTATAGCAGTAAAATGTCATCTGACGAAGTCTTTCCCTGTCTCTTTCCATCACGATCTGCTTTGTGATCGCATCTAATTCCTCATTCTCCTCTCCATTTTCAATCAGAAAACGATTGATTCGGTTATCAATCGGCGCATAATATAAGATACATTCCGCAGGTTCTCCATCACGTCCTGCTCTTCCTGCTTCCTGATAATAACTTTCCATGTTCTTCGGCATATTATAATGAACAACAAAACGGACATCCGGCTTGTCGATTCCCATTCCAAAGGCATTTGTCGCTACCATGACCTGCTTTCTGTCATAGATAAAATCTTCCTGATTTTCCTTTCGTTCTTCATCCGATAATCCTGCATGGTATCTTGTCACGGAGAATCCATCTTCTCTTAACTGATAGCAGACTTCCTCAACATTTTTCCTAGATAAACAGTAAATGATCCCGCTGCTTCCTGGCATCTTTTCTTCTTTTTCTTTTAAATAACTTAGTAATTCTCTATACTTATCCCTTGGACGTTTTACTGCATAGTAAAGATTCTCCCGGTCAAACCCTGTCGTTAATACAAATGGATCTCTCAGGTTCAAAATATCCATAATATCATCCCTGACTTCTGCTGTCGCTGTTGCTGTATATGCAGTCAGTACAGGACGATACGGAAGTTTCTTTAAAAATTCCAAAATCTTTAGATAACTTGGCCGAAAATCCTGCCCCCACTGTGACACACAATGTGCCTCATCAACTGCCAACATTGATATCTTCACTCCACTATTTAGCGCAAAATTGATAAAACCTTCTGTTTCCAAGCGTTCTGGTGCCACATAGATGATCTTGTACCAGCCTTCCCGGGCGCGGCGCAGCATCAGGGCCTTCTGGTTATCGTTCAGGCTGTTGTTCAGAAACGCCGCCGCCACACCGGCCTGCACCAGCGCCCCCACCTGATCCTTCATCAGACTGACCAGCGGCGACACCACGATGGTAATGCCCGGCAAAAGCAGCGCCGGCACCTGATAGCAGATGGATTTGCCCGCACCGGTGGGCATCACCGCCAGTACATCCTGCCCGGCAAGCAGGCGGCTGACGATCTCCTCCTGTCCCGGGCGGAAGCTGTCGTAGCCGAATACCTTTTTTAAGATCGAGTGCGGGTTTTCCATGGGTCCCTCCGTATCATAGAATAGGTTTTTTCTGCGCAATGTCTTCAAAACCATATCAGTATACCACAAAAGCCGGGCTTTTGCGCAGGTGCAGAGCCGTTTTTTTGGCAAAAAGCACGAAATGTCAAAGGTAATTTTTTTGCAAATGATAGCTTTTCAGGCGCGAAAATGATATAATAGGAGCACATAACTCCATGTCCGGCGTTTTTTTGTGCGCCGACTGTTGATAGAAAAAGGAGCAATCATCTTATGCAGCAGAAACTCATCACCTTTGCCGTTCCGTGCTACAACTCGGCGGCATATATGCGCCATTGCATCGAGACCCTGCTTTCTGCCGGAGAGCAGGCCGAGATCATCCTTGTGGACGACGGTTCCGTGAAGGACGATACCCCCGCCATCTGCGACGAGTACGCCGCCAAATATCCCACCATCGTCAAGGCCATCCATCAGGAAAACGGCGGCCACGGCGAGGGTGTCAATCAGGGCATCCGCAACGCCACCGGCCTGTACTACAAGGTAGTGGACAGCGACGACTGGCTGGACACCGACGCCCTGAAAAAGGTGCTGGAGCGCCTGACCACGCTGGTAGCCCGCGGCACCGCGCCGGATCTGATGATCTGCAACTATGTGTACGAGCATGTGGAGGACGGCACCAGCCATACCGTGCGCTACACCAACGTGTTCCCGCAGAACCGCCTGTTCGACTGGGTGCACGTCCGGCGCTTCCGCCCGGATCAGAACCTGCTGATGCACTCGGTCATGTACCGCACCGAGGTGCTGCGTGAGTGCGGCATGGTGCTGCCCAAGCACACCTTCTATGTGGACAACATCTTTGTGTACCAGCCCCTGCCCTATGTCAAGAGCATGTACTATATGGATCTGGATCTGTACCGCTACTTCATCGGTCGAGCAGACCAGAGCGTGAACGAGAGCGTGATGGTCGGCCGCGTGGACCAGCAGCTGCGGGTCACCAGGCACATGATCGACTGTCAGGATCTGGACGCGCTGAAGGACCAGAAGCGTCTGCGCGCCTACATGGTGCACTACCTGTCCGTCATGATGGCGGTCAGCGACATCTTTCTGCTGCTGGACGGCAGCGCCGAGGCACACGCCAAAAAGGCCGAGCTGTGGCAGTACCTCAAGGATCACGTTACCCCCGGTGTCTACCGCGCCGTGCGCGTGAACCTTGGCGGCCTGACCGACCTGCACTTCCCCGGCGGTGACAAGGTGGTCGTAGCCACCTACCGCCAGCTGCGCAAGATCTTCAAGTTCAACTAAGAGCATATTTTATATTTCGGGATAGCGGAACGCCTGCGGGCGCTCCGCTATCCCTTTTTCACGGCTGGGGTCGTAAAGGGAAACGGCAGCCGAACTGCTTGTATTCCGTCCTTTCTCGTTCTGTTTCTGTCTTTTCGTCTCAAAAGATGTATGAAACGCGCGGGATGGTTGCTTTTCCTCCGTTGTTCCGGTATACTGGATACGTTTTCCCATTTTGACCCCCGCGCTGGATTTCACACGGGAGTTCGATACTTTTTTGACAAGGAGGAACCGAGTGCTGCGGCCTTTGGCTGCACACCCAATACAAACCACATTATGGAACAAATGTTGATCTGTCTGTCCCTTGCCCTGATCGCCGGCCTGCTCATGTCACGCGCTGCCAAGGCCGTGCGTCTGCCCGCCGTCACCGCTTACCTGCTTACCGGTCTGCTGATGGGGCCCTTCTTTCTGGGTCGGCTGGGATTGAGCCGTTTCGGCTTTGGCTTTGGCAGCCTTGCTGCCGTGGAGGGCTACGGCATCCTCACACAGGTGGCGCTGGGCTTTATCGCCTTCGTCATCGGCAACGAGTTCCGGCTCAGCGCCCTGAAGCACATGGGACGCCGCGCCGTGACCGTGGGCGTTGCGCAGGCGGTGATCACCACCGCGCTGGTGGATATCGCCCTTGTTGCCCTGCACTTTGCCCGCCCGGACGTCATCTCGCTGGCCTCTGCCATCACGCTGGGCTCCATCGCCGCCGCTACCGCCCCTGCCGCTACCCTGATGGTGGTCAAGCAGTACAAGGCCGACGGCCCTTTGACCAAGCTCCTGCTGATGGTGGTCGCCATTGACGATGCCGTGGGTCTGGTGCTGTTCTCGGCCTCCTACGGCGTGGCAAATGCGCTGGAGCAGGGCCGCATCGACCCTGTGAGCGTGGTGCTGGAGCCGCTGCTGGAGATCGCGCTCTCGCTGGCGCTGGGCGCTGCCGCCGGTTACCTGCTGAACCTGCTGGAGGTCTACTTCCACTCCCGCTCCAAGCGCATGAGCCTGTCGGTGGCCTTTGTGCTGCTGACCGTGGGGCTGTCCATGACCAAGTTCGAGATCAACGGCACCCGCTGCGGCTTCTCGCTGCTGCTGGTGTGCATGATGACCGGCACCGTGTTCTGCAACGTCTGCCCCACCTCGGATGAGCTGATGGACCGTCTGGACCGCTGGGTGTCCCCCATCAACATCCTGTTCTTCGTGCTGTCCGGCGCAGAGCTGGACCTGACCATCCTCACCAACCCCATGGTGCTGCTCATCGGCGTGGTATACATTGTGGCGCGCTCTGCCGGTAAGATCAGCGGTTCTTACCTGAGCTGCCGCGCCACCAGCTGCAGCCCGGCTATTCAGAAATATCTGGAAGAGAATGGATATGAAATCACCAGTAGCGAATTTGTCCGTATTCCGAACGATGTGAAAGAAGTGACTCCCGAGCAGCGTGAATCGATTGAAAAATTGATTGAAAAGTTGGAAGAGGACGAAGACGTTCAGAATGTGTTCCACAATATGAAGGAAGACGAAAACGGAGACGAAGAATAAGTTCGTATTTGTTATAGAATAAAAAAGAGAGTACAAGGACTATAACCTTGTACTCTCTTTTTTATTCTATATCAGTATTTATATCAAAAAATCTTCTTTTCTTTGCTGTACTTTATTTCAATACAAATACATTTTTTAGTGGTTATGAAAGGTTTTAGAACTCTACTTTGTGTTATTTCGTTAGCCTTATCAGGCGTAATTGTGAGTGATGTTATGGCCCAGAAAGAATTGGGTGTGTTTAATTCTTTGGCAGTAGGTGTGGGCGTCGGTACTACCGGTATCGACGTGAATGTGGCAACTCCCATCACATCTCACTTTGATTTACGTGGTGGTTTTTCCATTATGCCAAATTTCAGCATGAGTACGGATGTAGATGTTGATGTGGAAGCTATGGAAGGCGTGAGTGTTCCCTCTACGATTGGTATGGAGGGAAGTATCAAGCGTGTTTCCGGTGAATTACTTGTGAATTATTATCCGTTTAAAAAAAGTTCTTTCTTTTTGACTGCTGGTGCTTACTTTGGCGGGGGAACTTTATTAAAAATAAATGGGCATAGTGATGAATTGAAGGAATTGGTAGCCGAAGCCGGTAAGGCCGGTGTTGTTATCGGCGATTATACGATTCCGGTAGACAAAAACGGTAATGTGTCAGGTGGCTTGAAAGTTTCGAATTTCCGTCCGTATGTGGGTTTGGGGTTCGGCCGTGCCGTACCGAAGAAACGGCTTGGTGTAATGTTCGAGCTGGGAGTCCAGTTCCACGGCAAACCGGATGTTTATACGGACTATGGTAATGTCAACAATTTGTTGGATGAAGTCGATCCGGACGATACGTTTTCGAAAATCATGGATAAGCTCACTGTTTATCCGGTTATGAAGATACGTCTGTGTGGACGGATTTTCTAATCGTACGTAAATATATATATTAAATGAAAGCCTGGCTGTGGGGAGTCAGGCTTTCATTTTTACTATAAATAAGACTGGGTTGTCTTTGTTTGTCAGGTCAGGAAAAGAGTAGGCAAGTTCTTTGCCGCTTTTATAATAACAGTAGGTGTTGCTTTGAAGGTCTATGGATTGAAGTTCGAGAATCTTGCCTGTCTTGTAAAAGTTGTCATCCAATCCTCCTTGCACGTGATAGGCTTTTGTTCTTCGTTGGTCGTAACAAAATGTATAGCTACGTTCCGGTAGAGTAGGATCGTAGTGTGTTGAGATTAAAAAACGTGTCCCGATCTGTAAAGGGAGAATTTTTGCGTAGTCCTCAGTGATGGTCAACTGGTTGCTATTGATGAGATAGAGCGTGTCGTTTAAGATATGGGCTGGCTGTAAGGATGGCGCTTGTACATAAACGTGCCCGTTCTTGACGGCTATTTCGGTACCTGTCTTGTAATTGATATCCATTCTTCCCAAATCGGCAACATCCAGTTTGCGCTTCCCGACTTCATTAAAGTAGAGATCAAATTTATAGAGCCATTGTTCGATTGACGGAGCTTGCTTGTTTTCTGAATTAACCAAGTCTATTGTTGTCCACAGATGGTTGTTATAATAAGCCATATGCCCGAAAGTTTTCCATGAAGCATCTTGAGGGAGGATACTCTGAAAAAGGAGTTGCCCGTCGTAATCATAATAGTATACCTCATGTCCGGTGCCGATCACGACCAGCCGGTCGTGGACAGGATCGACCGCATAGTCAACCAGTTCGACTGGCTGTCTCGTTCCTGGCAGATGTGCCGTTATTTGTCCGAGAAATTGACCGGAACTGTTGAAATGATAAAGTTGACGATCGCTGACAAGGAAGATGTCTTCCCGGTCGCGCTTGATCATTTTAATCTTGTTCAAAGAACAATGTCCGTTTGTTTTCAAAGGGATGGCGATCACCTCCTCGGCGACATCGGACAGACTTCCTTCCGGTTGACATTGAGGCAAATCGGTAGTATGGATCACTTGATATCCGATCCATCCGTATAAGGCTATCAGACATATGAATAAAAGATTAAAGGTTTTTCTCATTTCATTTCTAATTAAAAAATTCCTTTGTATAAACGGACGATACTGTCGGTTTATTGCAAGGATCTCTTAATCCTGCAAGAAAATCCAGTTGTTTTCGGAGGAGATATCTTCTCTGTACCGGAATCCTTCCCAAGTAAAATCTTTTAATGCATCCGGATTGGTAATCCGGTTTTTAACGATGTAACGGGTCATTTGTCCACGTGCCATCTTGGCGTAGATTACGATTGTTTCGGCTTTCCCGTTTTTCCAGACTTTAAAATCCGGTGTTATTACACGGACAGATTGTTCTACCTTTTTCCAGTCGAATGATGGTTGTAGGTCCATGCTCCCCAGGTTGATCAGTAGGTTATCGTCGGCTTTCACTTCTTCAATAAGCGGTTCTGTTTGACGGGCACGCCAGTAAATATACATATTCCCTTCTCCTAATTCGGGCAGTTTCACATCATATTCCATCCGGTAAGGTTTGATCAGGTCCAGCGGGCGAAGGAGACCATAACAAATGGAAACGAGCCGCAAATGATCCTGGGCAAAGCGGAAGTCCGCCTCTGTAAAATCTTTGGGATTGATATTCTTGAATACGACACCCGTATAAGCCAATAAAGCTTGTAGCGGTTCTTCTTCCGCAGAATGGAAATTCTGAAAACGATGGTAACTTTCCATCATCAGCTTGGGACTGAGCTTTAACATCCTGCCTAATTCTTCGGCGGGATATTGAGCCATGTGCAATGCGATCTCGATTGCTTCCTGGTTGAATCGGGGCGTTGTACCTGCAGGCGCTTTTATTTTGGATGTTCCAGCCATTGTCTTGGCAGGAGATAAGATGATATGCATATTTGTGAATATATTGTTTTTATTATGTAAATATCTCGTCATTTATATCCGGTGCATAAATAAAAGTCGGATATCCCGCACCCATTTCCTGATATAACTGCCTGATATCACGATGCAGACTGCTGATAGCACTACTACTATTCCTCCGATCTGCATCGGTTGCAGATGCTCGCCTAAGAAAAGGACGCCCATGCATACGGCGGTAAGCGGCTCCATGCATCCCAAGATCGCAGTCGTTGTCGAACCTATATAACGAATGGCCAGTATCAGTGTAAGGTCGGATACCAACGTCGGGAGGAAAGCAACCATCAGCACGTCTATCGTTGTGGCCAGATTCGGCATCGGGTCGGGAAAATCTCCTTTTATCGCCAGATTTACCAGAAAGACAATCGCTCCGGAAAGCAGAATATAGAAAGTGGCTTTCAAGCTGTCGAGCCTGGCGATCCGGCTTCGGTTCATACCTACGATGTAGGCTGCATAGGCAATCACTGTAGCCAATACCAACATTAATCCTTTTATATTGATAGAACCTCCCGGCGTATTTCCTCCGCTCAACATATAGACACCGCTTACCGCCATCGCCATTGCCAGCAGTATCGGCATTGTCAGCTTGTCCTTGTAAAATACAAACATGATCAGGCTGACTACCACCGGATAAAGGAAATGGATCGTTGTCGCCACCCCGCTCGGAATATAAAGATAAGCCTCCGTCAGCCAAAGCGCCGTGATGGCATAAAGTGTACCTAAAATAAAAGCGATCCCGAATTCGCTTTTCTGTATATCGAACGGAATCTTTTTCACCCACATCAGTACGGCAACCAGTACGGATGCTAAGGAAAAACGGTAGAACAGCAACGAGTCCAAACCTACGCCGTTTTCAAGCGCCGGAATGGAAAAAAGAGGAATCAATCCGAATGTGGCGGATGCGATAAGTCCGTACAAAAATCCTTTTACCTTCATGTAAATTCACTGTCTGTTGAAATGAGGGGACAAAAGTAGCAAATCTTTCTGAACCTTTTCTAATGAAATGGGAATCATGCTTTGCTATTCTTTTCGATTAATTTTGTATGTTTACGGCGTATTAGAAAATGATGGACAGCTAATTATGTCCGGGAGCATGATGAATAACCCTTGTTTAGGGTGTGTGGAAATTAATACAAACTTTATATTATATGAAAATCGGAATCGGTATTTTACTATTATTCTTTGTTACCTCTTTGCAGGCACAGAACATTATAGGAAAGGTCATAGACAATAAAAAACAACCGGTAGATGGTGCAACCATCGTTTTGCAGGCAATAGATTCTACTTATATAAACGCTTCTATTTCAAATGTAGACGGAACTTTTGTGTTGGATAGCCAGCCTGAAGAATACCGCTTGATCGTGCAGCATCTCTTGTACAGGACTAAGGAAATCGAGGGAAAGGGCAGAGATGTCGGTGTCATTCAACTTGATCCGCAGGATTATGCTTTGGATGAGGTCGTGGTAAAAGCGGAGCGTCCTTTTGTGAAGGTGGAAGAAGGGCGTTTGGGATATGATCTGTCCGTTCTTGCCGGCGACGGGGTGGTGAACAATGCATACGAGGCTCTGACTAAACTCCCCGGTGTAAAAGAGACTAAAGGTGTATTAACTTTGGCAGGTACGGGAAATTTGACAGTCGTCTTGAATGGAAAACCGACAACAATGGACGCCGGACAACTTGAGACGCTTTTGCGCAATACTCCGTTGGATAGAGTGGAAAAGGCGGAAGTCATGTACAGTGCGCCTCCCGAATATCATGTAAGATAATTTGGATGATGAAGATCATTTTAATCTCGCTTATACCAGCAGTTTTACACCTGAGCAGCATAGCAATAGCCTGACTTCCGGTAATTATCAGGCAAGCAATGTTGACAAATATGTCGAAACCCGTATGCACAATGTCACTTTGCAATATCATTCCGGATCTGGATTTGATGTCGGCGGAGATTACACGCATTATACGTCAGATAATAACCAAACTTTGTTTGCGGATTATGCGGATGGTGCTCAAAGCGGTTTCTCTATAATCGGTGGTCAAAAGATAGACCGTTATTCTATTTATGTTGACCGGAAGCGTTCTTTGGCTAAAGAATGGGATTTGGGGTACGGTATGTCTTACCGATTTGCAAAAGACCGTGACTTTCAGACCTATGATAAGGTTACAGGTGATATCCCGACCGAAAATACGGATTCCCGGCTTCGTGAGCAGACTGCCAATGTCTATGTTTCCTTGAGCAAGAACTATGCGACTGGTACATCGGTTTCTATCTCTGCTACAGGTGAATATTATACCATCGGCAATTATCGTAAGTGGGCTGTCTATCCGCAAGCATCTTTGACGTATGTAAAATCTTCCGAACATTTATTCCAGTTTTCGTTATCGACGGATAAGACTTATCCGGGGTATTGGGATATGCAGTCTTCCGTCAGTCATCTGAACGGATATACCGAGCTTTGGGGGACGCCGGGATTGAAACCTTCGACAGCCTATAATTTGAACGGCAATTATATATGGAAGCAAAAGTATATTTTCGGTCTGTTCTTCATGCATACGTCTGACTTTTTCGTACAGACGGGCTATCAATCGACTGACCGTTTGGCATTGATTTATAAGAATACGAACTGGAACTATATGCAGATGTGGGGGACAAACGTCATCTTACCCTTTAAAGCCGGAAATTGGCTGGATTCACGACTCACTTTGGTCGGTATGCAAGTTCACTAGCGTTGCGATGACTTTTTTGATATCCCGTTTAACCGGAGGAAATGGATGTTCAACAGTTCGCTGGATAACACGTTTAAGGTAGGTAAGAATCTGGCTTTCGAATTGATAGGTAGTATACAAACCCCGATGATCCAGGGGACTTTTGACATTGAAACAGTCTATAACCTCACTGCCGGATTGAAATGGAGTTTTGCTAGCGATAGGATAAATCTGTCTGCTCGTTGCAGTGATCTTTTCAACTCGGGCATGCCCAATTTGAAAGTTCGTTTTAATGGGCAACACTTGGATATGAACAACGATTTTTATTCGCGCTCTTTTACCATACATTTCAGCTACCGCTTCGGTGGATATAAGAAGAAAGAAGCCGGGAAGATTGATACCTCAAGGTTCGGACATTAGTATGAGCCCTGTTTATCTTTTAGGGTTGTGTGTCGAATGTACTTGTTTCCGTCTTTATGGATAGCATACTGGACAAGTTACAATTTGTCCAGTATGCTATTTATTTTTTGTAAATTATTTCTACATGAGACAATTTGCCGGGAAGGCATTTCATTTCCTATCAGACCGTATATTCCATGCAACAGAGGTTTTACCCGGAGAGCGAGCCGTTCGCCCTCTTCTGTCAGGTAAATTTGTTTGTTACGCCGGTCCGTCGGGTTTCCTCGACGTTCTACCCAGCCTTTCTTTTCCAGATTATTGATAAGATTGGTCAAGCAAGCTTTGTCTTTAGCTGTCTGTTCTGCCAGATATTGCTGGCTGACTCCGGGTTTCTTCCATAAACGATGCATCACCTGGAGCATCTCGAATGTCATGTCGACATTATTGGTTCTCAATACTCTTTGTATGGTCTGGCGAAAGGTCATTCGCGTTTTCAGAATTTGGAGTATTAGTTCGTGTGCCGTTTCGTTATTTGCCATTGCTGTTTACTTTTACGGCACAAAAATAGTGAATATCCTTGAGATATCGGTTAAATGTTTGATTGTCGATTAAAGAATGCGCCGTTCCAATTCGTCCAACATATTCACGCGTTCCAAAGAAAATGTGTTGTCGTGCGTTTGTATATATTCCAAGATTGTCTTGGCTTTTTGCAACATCGCCTGCTCCTCGTCGGGATAGAGATAACTTTCTTCGATCAGGGTCTTGACGGCTATCTCAAGACGGAGGATTCCGCCGTTGTCATCACTGTCGAGTCGACGGACAAGCTCTTCGGGCTGGGCCGTCATAAGGGTAGGACGGTCCAGTTTGAGGGAACTGTATATGGTTTGGATCAACTCTGGAGTATGGCGAGCCGCATTTGTGTTGCGATTCATAATGATCTGAAGGACTACTTTAGCAAGTTCTTCGATCTGTATCATGATGAAGTCTCTCTTAAGCATAAGAAATATTAGCTTTGAAAATTGTCAATTGTCAATTGTCAATTGAATAATGCGGATATCCTTTTTAGGGCGGTCATATTCGTCGCGAGGTTGTCCGGCGATGATATCGAGCACATCGAATCCTTCAATGAGTTCGCCATATACGGTATAGTTGCCGTCCAGATGGTGACAACCGCCTTCTGTGGTGTAGGCTTTCCGTTGTTCTTTGGTGAACAGCAGATGTCCGGGTGTAGCACGTACCATTGAGTCTACTTGGGCGTTGATTTTACGCAGACGTTTTTGGTATTCGCGTTTATTGCTGGCTTTCTGCATACGTAGTTCGGCGCGGACGGGATAGAAGAATTTCTGCATAGCCTTCTCCTTGATATCCTGGTTGGCAATCATTTCCAGCGTGTCCAGTTCACCGCTGGTATAGACTTTTCCTTGTACGATATAGAATTGCGACATATCCGATTTCTTTTGCGGGTTGATGTCGTCGTTCTGGCGAGGAGCAGCCAACGCGCCCCGTTTGTTGAAATGGTGAGGCCGTATCTCCGGCATGATCTCCGAATTTCGGTCTCCGAAACCACAGCGGGCACCGGCGGGAGCATTGCGCGAATCAGGAGCACCGCCCTGTATCATAAATTCAGGGAGTACGCGTGTGAACAGCGTTCCGTTGTATTCGCCCCGTTTGGCACGTTCAATAAAGGTGCGGACGTGGTTAGGGACATCGTCATATAGTTTTGCTTTTAGGGTTCCGACGCTCGTGTTGATGGTGACTATTTTCGCAGGAACCTGTTCAGATGCAGATATTACGGTGTCCGCATCGCCCTGTCCGAAGACAGGAGAGAGGCAGGCCAACAAGCCTAATAAGATACAATAGCTCTTTTTCATCTTTTAAAATATTTGGTGGGTAAAGATAGTATTTATGTTGTTAAACACAAAGTAAATGGCTACCTTTGCAGCCTTTAAGGCAAATTTAAGATTATAACTACACGTATTATTATGAATTGGATTAATGATTTGTTATGGGGCGAGGGCATTGGCCACTCCATACTTCTGCTTTCCTTTGTGATCGCTGCAGGCATACAATTAGGCAAGATCAAAGTCTTCGGCGTATCTTTGGGAATTACTCTTGTGTTGTTTGTGGGGATCATTTTAGGACATTTCGGTTTTACGATCAACCACAACGTGATTCACTTTTTTAAAGAGTTCGGATTGATACTTTTTGTCTATTCTGTAGGTATGCAGGTCGGACCGGGTTTCTTTTCTTCTTTCAAACAAGGAGGGATTACGCTGAATATGCTGGCGTGCGGTATTGTGTTCTTAGGTGTCTTGACGGCTGTCATTCTGCATTATGCGACCGGTATTCCGATGCCGACAATGGTCGGAATCTTGTCGGGTGCGGTAACGAATACACCGGGATTGGGGGCTGCCCAGCAAGCATTTTCCGATATGCACGGAGTGTCTGACAATACGATTGCTTTGGGATATGCTGTCGCTTACCCTTTAGGGGTGATCGGTATTATCTTGTCTATTATCTTGATTAAGTATATTTTCCGTGTAAGTTTCGATAAGGAGAACGAGCAGTTGAACAGCGAAGATTCTTCTCATACCAATGAGGCCAAGCCGATCTCGTTGATCGTGAAGAATCCCGCTATCTTCAATAAGACGGTTGCCGAATTATCGAACCTGCTGGAACATCGTGATTTTGTTATTTCCCGTGTCTGGCGTGATAGCAACAAGCAGATCGAAATCGCTTCGGCCAATACCGTATTGCAGGAAAACGACAAGGTTTTTGTTATCACGACTGAGACGGATGCCGAGACGATCAAGACCTTTATCGGAGAAGAGATCGATATGGAACGTAAACAGTGGATCCGTATGGAAAGCCAATTTATCAACCGCCGTATCCTGATCACGAAACCGGAGTTGAACGGTAAGCGTCTGGGACAATTGAAATTGCGGAAATTGTATGGTATCAATATCACTCGTATCAATCGTGCTGGTGTCGATCTTGTTGCCAAACCTGGGTTGACTTTGCAGGTAGGCGACCGTGTGAACGTAGTCGGTACCGAAACAGCGGTCTCCAATGTGGAAAAGGTTTTGGGTAATTCGATGAAGCGTCTGAATGAACCGAACCTGATTACTATCTTCGTCGGTATTGCGTTGGGTATCGTGCTGGGTAGTATTCCAATTTCCTTCCCAGGTATTCCGCAGCCGGTCAAGTTAGGTCTGGCGGGCGGTCCGCTGGTTGTGGCTATTCTGATCAGCCGTTTCGGTTACCATTATAAATTGATTACTTACACGACACAGAGTGCAAACTTGATGTTACGTGAGATCGGTATTACACTTTTCCTTGCTTGCGTAGGTATTAGTGCTGGTGACGGTTTTGTCGATACGATTGTGAATAATGGCGGTTTTGCTT
>ENA-OPCM01001733-OPCM01001733.1-human-gut-metagenome-genome-assembly--contig:-NODE-1733-length-13687-cov-2.441755_pt1 | contig 13687 bp, 6 predicted proteins | sample MGYA00241252_ERZ501484 | MGnify/ENA primary metagenome ERZ501484 (study PRJEB25962, sample SAMEA2042583) | human gut metagenome | biome: human gut; feature: human-associated habitat; material: faeces...
GGGGCCGGAACGACTGGCCTACCATACGGCACGCATCTTTTGCCGGCCTGCATCTGGTCATGGGGACGGCAGCCATCGTTGTTCTCCTGATCGGGATTTTCCGTAACATCATGGGATATATCATCACTCCGGAAAAAGAGGTGGTCGAACTGGTCGCCCTGCTCGCCTGGTCAGTGATCCTGTATCAGGCAGGCGACGGGCTGCAAATCCTCTTCGCCAACGCTCTGCGAGGCATCTCGGATGTCAAATACATGGCTTATATGGCTTTCTTCTGCCACTTCGGACTGGCACTTCCCATCGGTTACCTGTGCGGGTTCACTTTTGGTTGGGGAGCCATCGGCATCTGGTGCGGCTTCCCGATCAGCCTGACCACGCTCGGACTGTTACTTTGGAGACGTTTCAATCGATTGACAATAAAAAAATAGGGTATGACTAAAGATATAACAGCAGAACACGTATTAAACGACCTGCGCTACCTGACGCTGCTGGCACGCAGCTTTCCGACGGTGGCAGACGCCAGCACGGAAATCATCAACCTGGAGGCCATCCTGAACCTGCCGAAAGGGACGGAGCATTTCCTGTCCGACATCCACGGCGAGCACCAGGCTTTCAACCATGTGCTGAAAAATGCCTCCGGTGCGATCAAGCGCAAAGTGAACGAGATATTCAGCAACACGCTGCGCGACTTCGAGAAGAAGGAGCTTTGCACGCTGATCTACTATCCGGAACAAAAACTGGAACTGATCCGGCAACGCGAAAAAGACCTGGACGACTGGTATCTGATCACACTGAACCAACTGGTACGCGTCTGCCGGAACGTTTCGTCCAAATACACGCGCTCGAAAGTGCGCAAGGCCCTGCCGAAGGAGTTCTCCTACATCATCCAGGAACTGCTCCACGAGTCGAGCGACGAGCCGAACAAGTCCGCCTATGTGGACCAGATCATCAACACGATCATCTCGACCGGCCGGGCCAATGACTTCATCATCGCCATGTGCAACCTGATCCAACGCCTGACGATCGACCTGCTGCACATCATCGGCGACATCTACGACCGCCGGGCGCCCACATCATCATGGACACGCTTTGCAACTACCATAACTTCGACATCCAGTGGGGCAACCACGACATCCTCTGGATGGGGGCCGCCGCCGGCAACGCGGGGAGCATCGCCAACGTGATCCGCATGTGCATGCGCTACGGCAATCTGGCAACCCTTGAAGACGGCTATGGCATCAACCTCCTGCCCTTGGCGACATTCGCCATGGAAGTCTATGGAGACGACCCCTGCGAACTGTTCATCCCGCGTACGAACGCGTCGGATGCGACCTTCGATGAAAAGACAACCCAACTGATCGCCCGCATGCACAAGGCGATCACGATCATACAGTTCAAGCTGGAAGGCGAGATCATCCGTCGCCGTCCGGAATTCGGGATGGACGACCGCCTGTTGCTCCACCATATCGACCTCCACCGCGGGACGATCCGTATCGAAGGAAAGGAATACGAGTTGAAAGACAAGAACTGGCCGACTCTCAATGCCAAGGACCCCTATGCCCTTTCGATCGAAGAAGAAGAACTGATGCGGCGCATCAAGCACTCGTTCGAATGTAGCGAGAAACTGAAAAAGCACATGCGCTGTCTGTTCACGCACGGCAGCATGTACCAGGTCTGCAACTCCAACCTGCTCTTCCACGCCTCCGTCCCGATGAACCCGGACGGCACGCTCAAGGCGATCCGTATCGAAGGAACGGAATATAAGGGCAAAGCCCTGCTGGATAAAGTGGACCAGCTGGTGCGCACCGCCTATTTCGATGCCGACGACAGCCCGGAGAAGGACTTCGCGATGGATTACATCTGGTATCTTTGGGAAGGCAAGGACTCCCCTCTCTTCGACAAGAGCCGGATGGCGACTTTCGAACGCTGCTTCATCGACGACAAATCGGTGCAGAAGGAGGAAAAAGGCGCCTACTATTCCCTCCGGGAAGAAGAATCGGTCTGCGACATGCTGCTGGACGAGTTCGGCGTCACCGGCCGGCACCGCCACATCATCAACGGACATGTCCCCGTACGCTCCATCAAAGGCGAGAACCCGATCAAGGCAAACGGGAAACTGCTTGTCATCGACGGCGGCTTCTCCAAAGCCTACCACCCGGAGACAGGCATTGCAGGTTATACCCTGGTCTACCATTCGCGCGGCTTCCAGCTTGTACAGCACGAACCGTTCCTGTCGACCGACCAGGCCATCAAGGAGGGCAAAGACATCCGTTCGACCACCATCGTCGTCGAACTGAACTCCCACCGCCAGATGGTCAAGGACACAGACAAGGGGGCGGACCTGCAACAACAGATCCATGATCTCGAAAAACTCCTTTACGCGTTCCGCAACGGGTTTATCAAGGAAAAAGAGCGTTATAAATAAGAACACTTGTCATGAACAGCGAGAAACTGAAAGGTCACATCCTGATATTGATAACCAATATCCTGTTTGCCGTCAACATGCCGATATCCAAATATCTGCTGCCGGCACACGTTCCCCCCGAAGGTCTTACGATCATGCGCATGGCTTTCGCCTGTGTGATGTTCTGGATCGTGTCTCTCTTCACGGTAAAAGAGAAAGTGCCGTTGAAAGACTTGGGGATGCTTTTTGTATGCGCCCTTTGCGGAGTGGGAATCAATCAGGGATTGTTCATCGTCGGGCTGAACCGTTCTTCTCCAGTCGACGCCTCCATCATCGCCACCGCCGTGCCGATCTTCGTCCTGCTGCTGGCCGCCGTCATACTGAAGGAGCCGATCACCCGGAAGAAGTCGTTCGGTGTGTTCATGGGGGTCAGTGGCGGCCTGCTGCTTGTCTTCAGCTCCACGCATGCCATCGACAGCATCAGCAGCCTCGACGGTGACATGATGATGATCGTCAGCGGGTTGATGTATGCCATCTACCTGGTTCTGTCGAAACCGCTCTCCCTGCGCTATTCATCGGTCACGATGATGAAATGGATGTTCCTCTTCACGACACTGACGCTGGTCCCCTTCACCTTCCGGCATGTGCTCGACGCTCCCGCTTTCCACCGGGAGGTTTGGGACTTCACGGAACTGGGCGCGATCTTCTACGTCCTCTTCGGGGCGACGTTCCTCCCCTACCTGCTCATCCCGATGTCGTTGAAGAGAATCCGCCCGACAACAGTCAGCATGTACAACTACGTGCAGCCGATCGTCGCCTCGTTCATTGCCGTCATGATCGGCCAGGACACCCTTTCCTGGCAGAAAGTCCTGTCGGCTGTCTTGGTCTTCACAGGTGTTTATCTCGTGACACAGAGCAAAAGCCGGGAAGACATGGAGAAAGGGAAACGATGACACATTTGGCACATTTGACATGGGGTTGTAGAAATATATATACGCGAGATAAATAATTAATTATTTAATATACCTATGTAGGTATATATATACCTGAATATATATTATTACCTATATATAGTTTAGCAAACCGATGTCAAATGTGCCAATTGTGTCAAATCCCGTAAGGAATGTCTCCCGACGTTCCTGCAATCACCAGCCTGCGTTCCTATAAACGGCGGCCTGCGTTCCTGCAAATGTAGGCCGGTGATCATGGGAATACAAATCCTCCTTTAATCATCGACTATGTATGTCATCGCTTTGACCAAGAAGGAGGTAGCTCCGACATACCGCCCAAAATCTCACGGTTCATAGACCCCGTCAAACGGATTCTGGTCACCGGCCGGCCAGATTTCATCGACTAAAGATTTGTTGTTCTTCATTTCGGCTCCCGGCAACTGGAAGATGAAACGCCATGATTTGGCGGGCAACGTGATCAAGCCCCCCCAGTCCATATGGTTACCGGTTCGTTCCAGGCCCTTCTGCGTCCGAAGCATATCAAACAAAGAAAAACCTTCTCCATAGAGTTCTTTTCTTCTTTCTTTTAAAATAGCTTCGATCAGTTCATCGCCACTTGCTTCCGTACGCTTGGCATTACGCAAGTCCTGAAGCTGCCACAATAGCGCTTTCGCTTCCGTATCTTTTCCCTGGTGCGCACAAGCTTCCGCCGCATTCAGCAACATTTCGTCGGAACGCATGACAACCATCGATCCGCGGCAGTCCTCATTATCCCTGAACTTATGAGAAATCCAGAATTCTTTTTTCGTCTGGCCAGAACCCGTAGACCAATTCTCGAACTGTTTGAAGCGAATATCATCTTCGTCAAACAAATCCACAAACTGATCAGAGAGGATAAAGCCTGCAAAAGTCCAACATTTACGATCACCGTTGTACCACATAGCAAAAGGAGAATAGTCGCCCATATTCTGCTCTTCCGTCTGTTTAATTCCCCAAATCCAAGATTTGGTAAGATGGTCATTAAATCCATTTGCATACTCTTCTGCAGTCGTCAAAGGATAAACCGCCAGCACCTTTTTAGCATATTCTTCCGATTTCGCCCAGTTATTCATTACTTGATAGACTTGAGACAAAACACCTTGTACAACCGTTTGGTCAAACACGTTCGGATAGCTGGAACTACGAACAAAGCCCTCCAACATCGATTCGGCAGTCGTCAGGTCTGACAAGATCTGCTGATAGGTTTCTTCCAACGTTCCACGCGGTTTACCTTGTGTACCGTCTACAGTCGGTTCCGTATAAATAGGAACTCCCGGCATGTCCTTTGCGATAGCATAAGTCTGCTGATACAAGCGGGCCAAATCGAAATAGGCCCATCCGCGCAAAGCCAAAGCCTGCCCTTTGATATATTGCTTATCCATATCTTCGCCTTCCGAATCATCGACATAAGTGATTACGGAATTCAAGTTATTGACCAACCGGTAATGGAAGGTCCACAACTGATCTGTACGGAATATATTAGCTTGAGTTTCTCCCCAATAATTATAGTTATATAAATACCATCCACTACCATTATTCATCACATCTTCACCGCACATGTCCGAAATCATCTGGATAGAAGGTATACCGTAGTCGTCACCCCGGTTAGCTCCCCCGCTACCATAGGCACGCATTTGATAGTAACAACCATTCAAAGCAGACTGTGCGCCGGAAGTTGTTTGAAAGACATCCGTATCATCGACAGATGTCGATGGTTTCGTATCCAAAAAATCACTACAGGAAACCATACTTCCCGTCATGAGACCTATAGCCAAAACCGACAATATATAGTTCTTTGATTTCATATTCTTCATCATTTATTTAATTAGACTTCTTACAAATTAAGTTGCAGACCGAATGAAACGGACTTCGTCACCGGGAACCGGTTGGCGGTCGTTCCGGATATGCTTTGTTCCGGGTCCGTACCACGACGGGCTGCACTACCAATCGTAACCAAGTTATCCCCCTGGACGAACAAGCGTAATGAATTGACCTGGAACTTCTTCGTGAAATTTTTAGGCAACGTGTATCCCAACGTCATATTCCTCAACCTCGCAAAAGAGTTGTTGAAAATAAATTTGGAAGTATAGGAACTCATATAATTCGCATAATTATAGTAGGTGGTCAAGCGAGGGAACTCGGCATTCGGATTTTCAGGAGTCCAAGAATCCAACATATCCGGGTGCATGCTATAGCCTCTCCGGTAATACATGGATTGCGCATAGTCGCTGTCATACAGCTTGCCGCCGATACTGTAATAGATCATGAAAGAAAGGTCGATGCCTTTATATGAGAAGTTATTGGTAAAGCCTCCAAACAATTTTGGAATGGCATCGCCCAGATATTTCTGCTGGCTGTCGCTTGTCACCTCATTATAATTTTCGGTCTTTACCCGTTCCTTCACGACTTTTTCTCCTTTGTCGTTTGTTTCGTAAATCGTTTTCCAATATTGGTCGTTTCCGGTTTCAGGGTTCACACCTGCATACTCGATTCCCCAGAAATTATAGCGGGATTCACCTTCACGCCATTTGAAGACACCGGCATTGACTTCGGCCTGCGGCAACTTGGTTATACGGTTCTTATAAGATGTCCCGTTCAAATCGATGGTCCATTTAAAATCTTTATTGGATATGGCAGCATAATTCAAAGAGAATTCGACACCCTGGTTCTTAACGTCACCGATATTACGGTCAATACCGCTCATGCCGGTAGACGGAGCCATCGGCAATGTAAACAACAGGTCTTTAGACTTACGGCTGAACCACTCGACACTACCGCTCAGCTTATTGAACACGGCAAAATCCAACCCGACATTGAACTGCAAATTCGTCTCCCATTTCAAATCCTTGTTTGACAAACGGCTGACCATAACACCTGGATCCCGGTAGTTGTTCATGCCTGTCGCATACAAACCTTGATAAGCATAATAAGTCCCCAAGTTATCATTACCGACAGCACCATAACTGGCTTTCAGTTTCAAATTATCCAACCAGGAACTATAAGGTTTCATGAATTCTTCATTGGATATTCTCCATGAACCACCTAAAGACCAGAATTGCCCCCAACGATTATCGGGATGAAAACGGGAAGAGCCGTCCGTACGGAAGCTACCGGAAATGTAATAACGGTCTTTATAATCATATTCGACACGGCTCAACCAGCTTAACAGACGGTATTTGTCGGTGTAAGAATTCATGCTGCTCATCACGGCTGCCGAACCGATCTCCGTAACACCAGGAAAAGGAAATCCCTGCTTTTCGGCAGATAACAACTTATATTCCAAAGCATAGGCTTCCTGTCCCAATAAAACGGACAAAGAATGATCCCCGAAAGATTTCTCATAAGTCACCAGGTTGTTGATCGTATAAGAAAGATTCCGGTCACTTTCCTTATAGGCTGAACCTTTATAACCGGCAGCAAAGCCATATTCGCTGTTTACATAGCCATCATAATTATACTGATAAAAATCCACGCTGAAATTGGTACGCCACTTCAATCCCGGGATGAATGTTATTTCAAAATAGGTACGATTGGAAACATCGTCATGTGTCCAAGGAGACTTGTTATAGGTATCATCAGCCAACGGGTTAGTCCCACTCCAGGATGTACGGTAGTTTCCGTAGTCAAAAATACGATTGCCGTTCTTGTCCAATCTGTAGGCATTCGTCGCACTGTCCCATTCATAAATAGGATACACTGTCGGCATCGTACGCAAAAGCCATACAGTCTGATCACTGGCAGACCCTTCGCGCACGCTATGAGACAAACTGATGTTGGTTCCGACCTTCAACCATTTGTTTACATTATAATTCAAGTTTGCCCGTGTTGAATAGCGTTCGAAACGCTGGATAGAAAATACACCTTTATCGTTCAGGTAACCGGCTGATATAAAGTAGTCGGCTTTTTTATTCTTACCACTGAAGTCTATCGTATATTCCTGACGCAGACGGGATTTCAACAAAGCGTTTCTCCAATCTCCCCAATAATTCAACTTGGCATCGGGATCCATCTTCCCATCTGTCCCGACCGGCATATCAATGTTATAAGGGTTATTACCGAACTCACCCATCACATAATAAGACGCATAGGAACGGGAATCTTCGTCCCGATAACCTGAATCCAGATAGCCATTATACAAAGCACGCCAAGTCAATTGCGATAGTTGGTCTGGTGACAGTTGATCCGGCAACCCTACAGCCAAACTGGAGAATCCCCAAGTTGAACGGAAATTGATCTGCCCTTTCTCGCTTGCGCCCTTACGCGTTGTGATCATCACGACCCCATTGGCTGCGCGAGAGCCGTACAAAGCGGTGGCCGAGGCATCTTTCAGAATAGTCATGGACTCGATGTCGTTCGGGTTGATAGCATTCAGGTATCCGTCATAAGCCGTTCCGTCGACCACATAAAGCGGAGAGCTGGATGCGTTCATGGAACCGATACCACGGATCATGATCGTCGCATCTTCGCCCGGCTCACCGGAATTGTTCAACACCTGCACACCGCTGCTTTGCCCTTGCAAAGCCTGGGTTACATTGGATGCTTTGATCTTCTCCAGCGATTCTTTTTTGACCACGCTGGCCGATCCTGTAAAGGTCGACTTCTTTCCTGTACCATAAGCAACAACCATCACCTCGTCGATAGCTACCATGTCCGGCTCCATTTCGATCTTCATGCTACGGCCGGAAATGGTGACTTCCTTTGTCTTATATCCCAAGTAAGAGAGATGCAGTGTTTTCGTACGAGGAGAAACGGTCATCGAAAACTCTCCTTTTTCGTTGGTGGTTACGCCATTCATCGTCTGCTTGTCTACGACAGCCACCCCGATCATCGGCAAGCCGTCTTCGGTAGAAACTACGATACCTGACACAGCCTTTTCCTGCGCCATCAGCAAATGTCCCCATAAGGACATCACAAAAAGAACCCAAAAGAACCTTTTCATAATCAATAGATTTAAATGATACATTCAAGTATAACCACATTGGCCTATAAAAACGTTTCCTTTTAATTTAAGGTATAGAAAGCATAATGATCCTCAATCAAAGGACGTAGTTCTAACAGGACATTGTATTCGACACACTAATAGATGCAAATATATTAAATTTATAATTAATCAAACTAAAATAATATATTTTTTAATCGGAAAGGCTAAAAAATATTCAGATTGTAAAATAACAAGACCATCAGGAAAGCTTTTTCCAGGCTTTTTTTCTACCGAATCTATACCCTCATGCAAGTAGGATGGTTTTATAATCTTCCGTTCCGATGGCCAGGAAAACCGGCTAAAACATCGTCCCGCCAAGTCCTGTTAGAACTACGTCCTTCTTTTTGGCGTGATATCGAACTTTTTTCTGTCAAATTTCAACTTTCAGGCAAAAAAATGCTTGCATTTGAAAAATAATGCGTAATATTGCCGACGTAAATATAAACACAAGGAAAATCGCAAATGACATTAACAGGTTTCACATATCATACCTGGGCACTGACAATGACCCCTTGGGGGGTTTAGCATATACAAATAGACAAATGCGGAGACCACGTCCCGCGTTGTTGCAATTCTCACATTGCACTTGCGTTTCTTTTTTTCAAATCAATCAATAATCAGTAAATAACTGACATTCTCAAACCGGCATGCAGTTTTGTTTTTAAACTGCCAATTGTCGATTACCGATTGTCAACTAAATAAATACATATCGATGAAAGTATTGAAATTCGGCGGAACATCCGTAGGTTCCGTGGATAGCATCCTGAGTGTAAAGAAGATAGTAGAGGCCATTGAAGAGCCTGTAATCGTCGTAGTATCCGCCTTAGGAGGGATCACGGACAAACTGCTGAAGACAGCCTCGATGGCGACGAACGGAGACGTAGCTTATGAAAGAGAGTTTTCCGAAATCGTAGCCCGCCATCTCGACGTCATACAAGGTGTTATCCCCGACAAAACAAAACGGATCGAAGTGCAGAAGCAAGTGATGGCTTTGCTCGACGAACTGGGTAATATTTACAAAGGTGTGTACCTCATCAACGACTTGTCGGCCAAAACTTCCGACACGATCGTCAGCTACGGCGAACGTATCTCCTCTCTGATCGTTTCGAACGTGATAAACGAGGCCAAACTGTTCGACTCGCGCAAATTCATCAAAACGGTCAAACAGTTCAACAAGCATATCGTCGATTTCGAATTGACAAACCGCCTGATCGAAGAAACATTCGACCCACTGCCTAAAGTATCGCTGGTTCCCGGCTTTATATCTTCCAGCAAGGAAGGAGAAGTGACTAACCTCGGACGCGGGGGCTCCGACTATACGGCCTCTATCCTGGCAACAGCACTTAATGCCCGCAGGCTGGAGATCTGGACGGATGTGGACGGCTTCATGACGGCCGATCCGCGTGTGATCAGTTCGGCTTATGTCATCGACCGGCTGACATTCACGGAAGCGATGGAATTATGCAACTTCGGAGCGAAAGTGATTTATCCTCCGACGATCTATCCGGTTTATCACAAAAACATACCGATCCGCATCCTGAATACCTTCAACCCGACTGCAAGGGGCACTTATATCTCCAAAGAACGGGTGCAGGATGACAGCAAGGCGATGATCAAAGGTATTTCCTCCATCAACGACACGTGCCTGATCACGGTGCAAGGTCTGGGTATGGTGGGTGTTATCGGCGTCAACTATCGTATTTTCAAGACATTGGCAAAGAATGGCATCAGCGTGTTTATGGTATCACAGGCCAGCTCGGAAAACAATACGACATTTGCCGTCCGGAATGCAGATGCAGACCTGGCAGTTAGAGTATTGGACGAAGAATTCGCACTCGAACGCGCCCAGGGTGATATGAGCGACACGGTAGCAGAAAAGGATCTGGCCACTGTCGCTATCGTAGGCGAAAACATGAAACGTACTCCGGGTATCGCCGGCAAGTTGTTCGGAACACTGGGCAGCGCAGGTATCAGCGTAATCGCCTGCGCACAGGGGGCTTCCGAAACGAACATTTCTTTCGTCATCAAGCTGAAATACCTGCGCAAGGCATTGAACTCTATCCACGACTCTTTTTTTCTTTCCCAATACAAAGTGTTAAACCTTTTCATAGCGGGTGTCGGTACGGTCGGAGGCAACCTGTTGGAACAGATCCGCATCCAGCAACCGAAACTGATGCAGCAGAACGGGCTGAAACTGAATGTGGTCGGCATAGCTAACAGCAAGCATGCCATTTTCTGCCACGAAGGGTTGAACCTGGAAACCTGTATTGACGAACTGAAAAAGAACGGACAGGAAAGTTCGCCCGAACATCTGAAAGAAGAAATCCTGAAGATGAATATCTTTAACTCGGTGTTCGTGGACTGCACGGCCAACCAGGCGGTCTCCGATCTGTACGAAGAATTACTGAACAATAACGTATCGGTCGTTGCGGCAAACAAGATCGCTGCATCCTCTTCATACGAAAACTATATCAAACTGAAAGAAACAGCCCGTCACCGCGGCATCAAGTTCCTGTTCGAAACGAACGTAGGGGCCGGACTACCGATCATCAACACGATGAACGACCTGATCAACAGCGGCGACCATATCCTGAAACTGGAGGCAGTCCTTTCCGGAACGCTCAACTATATCTTCAATACGTTGAGTGCGGACATTCCTTTCAGCAAAGCGATCATGATGGCTAAAGAAGAAGGATATTCCGAACCGGACCCCCGCATCGACCTGAGCGGGAAAGACGTGATCCGCAAGCTGGTAATCCTGGCACGTGAAGCCGGATACAAAGTAGAACAGGAAGATGTGAAACGCAACCTTTTCATTCCCGAAAGCTATTTTGAAGGCTCGCTGGACGATTTTTGGCGTAACATACAGGGCCTAGATGCCCGGTTCGAAGAGAAGCGCCAGCAGTTGGAAGCGGAAGACAAGCGTTTCCGCTTCGTCGCCAAGATGGAAAACGGGGCATGCGAAGTCGGTTTGCAGGAAGTGGATGCCCACCACCCGTTCTACGAACTGGAGGGCAGCAACAACATCATCATGATCTCTACCGAACGATACCACGAGTATCCTATGATCATCAAAGGCTATGGAGCCGGGGCCGATGTCACGGCGGCTGGAGTCTTTGCCGATATTATTTCGATCGCTAACATCCGTTAAACAATTGATAATTGACAATTGACAATTATTAGAAGAGAATTATGAAAAGCATCATCATCTTGGGAGACGGTATGGCCGATGAGCCGATAGAGGCCTTGGGCGGCAAGACACCAATGCAGTATGCGGACACTCCCTATATGGACAAACTGGCCGAAATGGGCGTTACCGGACGAATGAAGACCGTTGCCGACGGTTTCCATCCGGGAAGCGAAGTGGCGAACATGGCAGTGCTGGGCTACGACCTCCCGACCGTCTACGAAGGACGGGGCGTGCTGGAAGCGGCCAGTATCGGATATGACCTGAAACCAAGTGAAATGGCCATGCGCTGCAACCTGATCTGCGTGGAAGGTGATATCCTGAAGAATCATTCATCCGGCCATATCACCACAGAGGAAGCGGACGAGCTGATCCGCTTTCTAAATGAGAAATTAGGGTCTGACCGCATACATTTCTATACCGGTGTGTCTTACCGCCACCTGTTGGTTGTGAAAGGAGGCGATAAGCGCCTGGACTGCACTCCGCCACACGATGTGCCCCTACATCCCTTCCGTCCCCTGATGATCAAACCGGAAGCACCCGAAGCACAAGAGACGGCCGATCTGCTGAACAACCTGATCCTGCAATCGCAGGAGATACTGAAAGACCACCCCGTCAACCTCCAGCGCATCGCTGCCGGGAAAGACCCGGCAAACAGCATATGGCCCTGGTCGCCGGGATATCGTCCGGCTATGCAAACCATGCAGGAAATGTATGGCTTCAAGCAGGGTTCCGTCATCTCGGCCGTCGATCTGATACGGGGCATAGGCGTTTATGCCGGCCTGGAAGTAATCGACGTGGAAGGTGCCACCGGACTCTACGACACGAACTACGAAGGAAAAGCGCATGCCGCCCTCGAAGCACTGAAAACAAACGATTTCGTTTATCTTCATGTCGAAGCCAGCGACGAAGCCGGACACGAAGGAGATGTAGATCTGAAAATCCGGACCATCGAAAACCTGGACAAACGAGCCATCGGTATCCTCTTCGAGGAATTGCAGAAATGGGATGAACCGGTAGCGATTGCCGTCCTGCCCGACCATCCGACTCCTTGTGCCATCCGTACACATACGAATACTCCCGTCCCTTTCCTTATCTATAAACCGGGACAGGAGCCCGACAGTGTGACGCGTTTCGACGAGTTCTCCGTACTGGAAGGGAAACATGGCATATTAGAGAAAGACGAATTTATAAAAGAATTATTATGAAATATTACAGCACGAACAAACAAGCTCCGCTTGCCTCACTGGAAGAAGCCGTCGTAAAAGGCCTTGCCGGTGACAAAGGTTTATATATGCCGGAACATATCCGACCTTTGGACAAGGATACGATCTCCGGTCTCAAAAACAAATCATTCCATGAAATCGCCTGTACGGCAGCACAGGCTTTCTTCGGGGAAGATATAGAACCAGAAACGCTCGATGCAATCGTCCGGGACACGCTGTCGTTCGAGACGCCGGTCGTCCCTGTACGCGACAATATCTACAGCCTCGAACTATTCCACGGCCCGACTTTGGCTTTCAAGGACGTAGGGGGACGTTTCATGGCCCGCCTGTTAGGCTATTTCATTAAAAAAGAAGGATTGAAGCAGGTGAACGTGTTGGTGGCCACCTCCGGTGATACGGGAAGCGCTGTTGCAAACGGTTTTCTCGGCGTACCGGGTATTCATGTGTACGTGCTCTATCCGAAGGGAAAAGTAAGCCCGATCCAGGAATGCCAATTCACTACGCTTGGACAAAACATCACGGCACTGGAAGTAGACGGGACGTTCGACGACTGTCAGGCATTGGTCAAGTCCGCCTTTATGGATGAAGAGTTGAACCGCCACATGAAGCTGACATCAGCCAACTCCATCAATGTGGCACGTTTCCTTCCGCAATCTTTCTACTACTTCAACGCGTATGCGCAACTGGATAAAATAGGCAAAGCGGACCAACTGGTAGTATCCGTCCCCAGTGGAAACTTCGGCAATATCACAGCTGGTTTGTTTGCACATCGGATGGGGTTGCCGATCAAACGTTTTGTGGCTGCCAACAACCGCAACGACGTGTTCCTGGAATACCTGCACACGGGGGTTTACACGCCGCGTCCCTCCGTTCCGACCATCGCCAATGCGATGGATGTCGGTG
>ENA-OPCM01001734-OPCM01001734.1-human-gut-metagenome-genome-assembly--contig:-NODE-1734-length-13687-cov-1.965009_pt1 | contig 13687 bp, 10 predicted proteins | sample MGYA00241252_ERZ501484 | MGnify/ENA primary metagenome ERZ501484 (study PRJEB25962, sample SAMEA2042583) | human gut metagenome | biome: human gut; feature: human-associated habitat; material: faeces...
GGGGGCTTTCTCCAGAAAGTCCCCTTCCCCCGATTCACACTACAACATATTCACCGGATCGATATCCAGCGAAATGCGCAAGTTCGGGGCCGTGGTGCAGGAGGGGCCAGACTTCATCGTTGTGAGTCGTTCTGAGGAAGGAATGTTGAAAAACGCCACGGTCGACACCTACGACGACCACCGCATGGCTATGGGGTTTGCCCTCACCGGTCTGCGCGCAGAGGGCATCGTGATCGACGATCCCGGATGCTGCCGCAAGACCTTCGAGAATTATTTTGAAGTACTTGACCAGGTGATCGCGGAGATATCAGAAGTTTAGACGCACAGCTGAAAAAGAGAGCATCCATGGCTCTATGTTTCTGCCATGGATGCTCTCTCTTACTTTCTTTGTTCCGTTTATGCTGTTTTCAGCAAAAATGTCTTAGTTCTCCTGACCTTTTACCGCGAAGCATACGCCGGTGTCATCGGGCTTGTCCTCATCGAACTTGTAGTCCTTGCCGGGCAGTACTGCATTCAGGATAATACCGGTCAGCGCACCTACTGCCAGTCCGGACAGGCTGATGGTGATCTCGCCGATATGGAATGCGATAGCGCCTGCTGCACTGTAGTTGATACCGATGGACAATACCAGGATCAGAGCGGCGATGATAACGTTACGGCTCTTGGTAAAGTCTACCTGAGTCTCTACGATGTTACGGACACCGACTGCAGAGATCATACCGTACAGTACCAGGGATACACCACCGCAGGTAGCGGTAGGCATACAGCCGATCAATGCTGCTACCTTCGGAGAGAAGGAGAACAGTACAGCGAAGCCTGCTGCAATACGGATAACTCTGGGGTCGAATACCTTGGTCAGAGACAGTACACCGGTGTTCTCACCGTAAGTGGTATTCGCAGGAGCACCGAACAGGGATGCAATAATGGTAGCCAGACCATCACCTAACAACGTACGATGCAATCCGGGCTCCTTGATATAGTTGATACCAACGGTGGAAGAAATAGCGGAGATATCTCCGATATGCTCTACCATGGTAGCCAGTGCGATCGGCATAATAGTGATCACGGAAGTAATTAACAAAGAAGTGTTGCCGTCGGACAGTGCCCAGAAAGCAGTCTCATTCCAGTGGATGGGAAGTCCGATCCATGCAGCTTCCGCAACGGGTGTGAAATCCACGCGGCCTAAGATAGCTGCCAACACATAAGAACCAACAACGCCGATGATGATCGGAACGATCTTCACCATTCCCTTACCCCAGATATTGCAGATCACTACCAGTGCAATAGCGACCACTGCGATCAGCCAGTCTGCGGAACAGTTGTTGATAGCGGACTGGGACAGGGTCAGACCGATGGCAATGATGATGGGGCCGGTTACGATGGGCGGGAAGAAACGCATTACCTTGCCGGTACCGAAGATCTTGATCAACAGGGATAATACCAGATACAGCAGACCTGAGCAGGCCACGCCGAAGCAGGCATAAGGAAGCAATGCGGAATTGTCCGCTCCGTCTGCCATAGGTGCGATCGCGGCATAACCGCCTAAGAATGCAAAGGAAGAACCCAGGAATGCGGGTACTTTTCTCTTGGTCAGCAGATGGAACAGTAAAGTTCCCAGACCTGCAAATAACAGTGTTGTGGAAACATCCAGACCTGTCAGCATGGGTACCAGAATCGTGGCACCGAACATTGCGAACATGTGCTGAAGTCCCAGCAGAAGCATCTTGGGCACGCCCAAGGATCTGGCATCGTAAATGCCATTTTCGCCGAGTGTAGTCTTCTCGCTCATTTTTCTCCTCCTGTGTCATAGACATGTGAACTTGTAATATTTGCTGCATAGAGATAGGCAGATAGTCATCTACCTGCCCACACCTATGTGACCTTATTAGTTACATGATAGCTTTTCATCGTTCCACAGTCAAGAAAAAATTTATTCCACTGCATGTTCTTTCAAAAAGTCCAGCCAGATGGGAATATACTGGGCCTTCAGGTGCACTCCGTCATAAGTATAGGATGCCACCATTCCTCCGGTCTCATCACAGATCAGCGGATTCACATCCAGGTAATATATCTTCTCATCATCCGCAAGCTTCGCGATTTCTTCATTCCTGGCTTCGATGCCCTCATTGGTAATATAGTCTCCCTGCCCGGAGCGCTCCGTGGTCACCTTCATGATCGCCTGCAGGTAGATCACCGCATCGGGCTGCAGCTGTTGCAAATGCTGTACTGCCTCCCCGTAAGCCTTCATGAAAGATTCCACCGTACCGGTTCCCATCTCGTTAATACCGATCATCAGATAGATCTTGGCAAACTGTTTCTCGGATAGTGCCTCTTCCACCGTGATCTTTTTCTTCTGCCCCGGCACCGCTACTATTTTCGAATCGAACATCTTATAAATCGTAAGTCCGGTAGAGGCATAAAATGTGGAGGTCTCTTCCAGTCCACCATATTCATACATTCCCACTGTCCGGGAATCCCCGATAAATACAGCATCATCAAAATAGCTGTCATCCACCGTATGGTAGACCACTTCTTTTGGCAGTTCTTCCGAAGGCTCTGTCGGTTGTGGTTCCTCCGTTGTCATTGTCTCTGTCTGCGTATCTGCCGATGTCTCTCCGACTGCCGGTGTCCGACTTTCCCCTGTGGGATCTTCTGTGCCTTCCGGGACCGTATCCCCCGATACGGTTCCGTCCTGTTGTCCGGGTTCCGATGTATGACCCATCCGGGCACCGGCTGCCAGCTGCACACCCCTGTTATACAATTCCCGAATGGGATCCGTATACACCTGCCAGTTGTCCGTCCATGTAAAAAACAGGACTCCCATAAGCAGCAGACTGATGGGAAAGGATAATTTTCTTATCCATTGTCGTAGTTTCTGTAACATATTTCCTATCCTATCCAGATTTTCTAAAAACTAAAGTACATAAATGGGTTATTTCCCTCTAATATAAGTCTCCAGACGCAATACCAGAATACCGCTGCCAGCAATATTTTTATCAGGATCTTATCCTTGCCGTAATCGTACAACTTCTCGATTGCCGGCGTACATGCCAGCCCGGATACGGCTAACAGCCCACCGTAGGTAGACAATGCTTTCCACGCATCCTCATAGCCGCCACTGATCCCCGGTGCCAGCCACATCATTTTATCCAGATAGACCTGCAGCTGTGACAGATCCGTAATGGCAAAGCACATCCAGCTTACGGGAATGATCAGCCACAGATAAATGTGCGGCAGTACTTTCATTTTATGTACGAATTTTAATCTTCCCAGCTGCCGTTCCAGTACAATGCAGATCCAGAGCAATCCGCCCCAGCAGAAAAAGTTCCAGCCGGCGCCATGCCAGAAAGCTGTCAGCATCCATACCACCAACAGATTAAAAATCGTGCAGAGTTCCCCTCGTCTGCTGCCTCCCAGCGGAATATAGACATACCGGCAGAACCATTGCCCCAGTGTCATATGCCATCTGCGGTAAAAATCCCTGACCCCCCGGGCCATATATGGTCTGCGGAAATTTCTGGGCAGTTCGATTCCCAGCATCCTGCCAAGCCCCATTGCCATCAACGAATATCCCGAGAAATCAAAATAGATCTCCATGGAATAAGCAATGGCTGCCAGCCATGCCAGCGGAGTGGAGATACTCTCGAATCCGGTTACCTGTACTTCATGCCACAGGATCCCTACGCGGTCGGCCAACAGCACTTTGGCAGCCAGCCCTAAGACGAACAGCTTCATGCCGTCCTCCAGTCCCTGCATAGTAAAAGTCCTGTTGTACAGGCTGTCTTTCACCTCACCATAACGGGTAATGGGGCCGGAGATCAGCTTCGGAAACATGACCACATAAGTTGCAAATTTTAAAAAAGAATACTCCCTATCTGCATCTCCGCGATATACATCGATCAGATAAGACAATATCTGAAAGGTATAAAAACTGATCCCCAGAGGAAGTCCCGCAGAACCTCCCCGGCACTTAAACCAGATCAGAATGCCAATGTTAATACTCAATGCTGTCACGAACAACAGCCTCTTGCGCCATAACGTCCTGGGGCTGCGCTTTGCCAGATGCAGCCCGATAAAATAATTACATAAGACGGAAATCATCAAAGGTGCAAGATTTCCTGCATCTCCCATTGCATAAAAGACAATGCTGCCTATAAGCAGTGTCAGGTTTCTGTATTTATGCGGTGTGATTCCATAGACAATCAGGAAAATCGGCAGGAACCACAGCAGAAATTCAATACTGCTGAATATCAAATAAATCACATCTTTCTATTTTCGCTTTACACTTGTACTATCATAGTAGCTTGAAATGAAATGTATTACAACAAAACAATTCTTAATTTTAAATGACATTATTTTACAAATCAGTAATCTTTTTGCAATTATTTCAAACATCGTTTACAATAGTTTTCATACAGACAGAATATCGTCAGGAAAGGATCGTTTTCTATGAAAGAACAGTTATACACAATTCCCTTAAATGATGCCGTAAACGCACAGGACGAATGTCCTTTCTGCTTCATCCACAGAAGTATCGAACAGGATCTGTTAGACTTCGTCTTAGGCTCCGGTTCCTCCTACATGGAAGCGGATATTAGAGAACAGACCGACAAGGCCGGATTCTGCCGCTATCATTTTCAGAAGATGTTCGACTACGGCAATACTCTCGGCAACGCCTGGATCCTGAAAACGCACTACCAGCGTATGATCCGGGAAATGCAGCAGGAATTTGCTTCCTTCCGTCCCGGAAAAAGTTCTCTTCTGGGAAAATTCAAAAAAGCCGAGGGCAGTGAAAATACCATCGGTATGTGGATCCGCGCAAAAGAGGGCTCCTGCTATATCTGTTCCCAGTACAAGGATACTTATGAAAGATACCTGGACACCTTTTTCTATCTGTGGAAAAATGACGAAAGTTTCCGGAATAAGATCATAAACGGAAAAGGCTTCTGCCTGCCTCACTTCGGAGACCTCTGTGAAGCCGCCGACCGCAAACTCTCCGATAAGGAAAAGCAGGAATTCTACGACTGCCTCCTGCCCGTCATGGAAGCGAATATGCAGCGGATCTCTGAGGATGTATCCTGGCTGGTGGAAAAATTCGATTACCGAAATAAGGACGCCGACTGGAAGAACTCCAAAGATGCCATCCAGCGCGGCATGCAGAAATTAAAAGGCGGATATCCCGCAGATCCCACCTATAAGATGTCTAAATAGTTATCATTTTCTTCAAAATTATGATGCAAATAGGATACTATTTTTCTGAAAACGCTTCGTCAGAGGGCTGTGTGGAACGTTCCGCCAGCCTTCTGCTTAAGTTCAGATACTCTGTGATCTCTTCATACAACATCTCTGGCTGAAAAGCATCCTCTAAAATCCTCTCGTTCATCAGTCCCTTAATGGTCAGTTCCAACATTTTACGAAGTTTCACGGCATCCTCTGCGGAAGCATATTTACCCAGATCCGCTCTTGCGAAAACAGACTCCAGATAATCTTCCAGCTGCTGTTTTCTCTCTTCTACCGCCAGCAATGCTTCACTGACATTTTCCGTCTGCGCCCGGTTCAGAAAAGGCTGCAGATAAGGATAACCGCACATGGCATGCATTTTTCCACATTCCACCTGCTGCAGCAGAGCAAACAGATCCGTCTCCTTCGCATCCACCGCCGTAGACAACTCCAGCAACAGGTAACGGACACTATAATCATAGACAAATGCATATACACCCAGTTTGCTTCCGAAATAATGGAATAACAAACCCTTGCTGATAGCCGCCTCCTTCACAATATCATCCGTACAGGCATGGCGGTAACCGTGCAGTGCAAATACTTTCAGTGCGGCATTGATCATACGATCCTGCTTTTCTTTTTTTAAATCAAAAAATTTCTCATTCATATCGCAACATATCCCTTTTCATTTTACGCAATAAGGTTTATCATATAACTGTATGGACAAATGTATAAAATTCCGAACCGTTACATACACTACAACATGGAAGGAGCAACCCTATGGCTAAAAAATTTGGCAAATTTCTGCTGTTCACTGCAGCAGTAGGTACCGCAGCCGCAGCTGCTTACTACTATATGCAACAAAAAAACTCTCTGCTGATGGAATCCACCGACGCAGATGACGATTACGATGATTTCCACGAGGATCTGGACGAGAGCACGGAGTTCTCCCGCAATTACGTTCCTCTGAATGCTTCCGTTCCGGCTTCCGCACCCACGGAAGAAACCGCTGAAACCGAAGCTTCCTCTTCCTCCTCTGATTTCACACCGCTCTCCGGCCAGGCAGCCGATCTGTCCGGCGAAGAAGGCGAAACCGTCGAAGATGTGGAAGAATTTTTCGATGAAGAGGATGCCGAGGACGAAGAGCCTCCCGTAACCGAAGAATAATAGCAGTATCCTGAGAAGGTCTCACAGCCATGCATTTTGCAGCCGGCGGAGGCCTTCTTTCATGTCTGCCTCATCCATACTTCCGAATCCCAGCAGCACTGTCGCTTTGTCCGCAGCGGATGCCACCATATTCTCTGACATCCCATAGACCTTCACATTTTCCGCCGCAGCGGCATCCAGAAGATCTTTTTCCGTCACATTTCCTTTCGCCGTCAACAGCAGATGCAGCCCCGCATCTTCCCCGGAGATCCGGAATTTTTTTTGAAAAGGCTCCAGTCCCTCTAACAGCTGGTCGTGTTTGGCACGATAACGCATCCGCATCTTGTTCAGATGCCTTTCGAAATAACCGTCCCGGATAAACTCATTCAGGATTCGCTGGTCGATTCTGGATACCGTACAGGAATAGAAAGAACAATCCCTGCGGTACACCTCCAACAGTGTCTCCGGCAACACCATATAGCTGACACGGATCGCCGGTGCGATCGCCTTGGAAAAAGTACCGATGTAGATCACCTTTCCCCTATCGTCCGAGGACTGCAGGGACGGAATCGGTTTGCCGCGATACCGGAATTCACTGTCGTAATCATCTTCGATCAGATAGCGGTCCGGCTTTTTCTCCGCCCAGCGCAACAGCTCCGCCCGCCGGCCGATCGTCATCACCGCTCCGGTAGGGTACTGATGGGAGGGCATGACATAGGCCACCCTGACCGGTTCCTGTTCCAGTCTGTCCGCACGCATTCCTTTATCATCCATATCCACTGTCACAATATGATAGGCGAATGACCGGAAGATACGGTACGCACGTTTATACGTAGGATTCTCCATGGCAATTCCCACATGTCTCCCCAATATTTTCTCCAACAGTAACAGCAGATAATCATTTCCCGCGCCCACAATGATCTGCTCCGGACGGCAGTTCACCCCTCGGGAAGAATGCAGGTAACGGCTGATCGTCAGTCTCAGATCATAATCCCCCTGCGCCTCTCCCTGGGCAAACAGTTCACTGTTGCTGTCATTCAGGATATTTTTCGTAATCCGTTTCCAGACACCGAAAGGGAAACCGTTCATATCGATTCCATAGGGGGAAAAGTCAATCCTTTTTTCCTCGTCCCGGTCTTGTGCCTGTGGATCCCATGCCTCCGGTTCCGGCACCCTGCCAGTTTCCTGCTCCAGAGTGAAGATTCCCTCCAATTTGCATACAAAGTATCCCTTATAGGGTCTCGCCTCGATATATCCTTCACTTAACAGCTGGTCATAAGCATAATCCACCGTACTCCTGGCCACCTGCAGATATTCTGCCAAAGAACGCGTGGAGGGAAGCCTCTCTCCTGCCAGAAGCTTCCCTTCCCTGATTTCCTGTCGTATATGCTCATATATCTGCTGGTACAGACATTTGTCACTGTCTGTACGCAGCCGGATCGTCATATCATACATAATGTTGTCCTACTTTTTCTGACTCTTCAGTTCCTCCAGGATCTGATCCTTAAGCTCTCTTGCCTTGTCCTTGGTACGGGCATTGGCCGATGGAGATGTGAGGATTGAAGCCACCATACGGCTTGCCACATCGTATTTCTGAAATCTGGTGGCCAATACTCCGATCAGGAACTCCACCGTAATTTCATCCATACCGCACATGGGAAATCCTTCGGTCTGAAGTGCTTCCGTGAAGCCGGTATAAGCATTCTTCAGATAGGTCTCTTCCATGTTTTTCACTTCCCGGAGACGGGCCATGTCCGTATCTCCGGATTCTTCCAGATATTCGTGATATCCTCTCATGAGCCATCCGCTCTTTAAGCAGATATAAGCCTTCTCGCTGGCATGGGCACGTTTTACCACCGCATTTGCGAGGCACAGCTTATAGCGTTCGATCGCCTCTTCATAGGTATAGATATCGTCATCATAGGTGTGCAGCTGTACTTTGCTGCTGATATTCTCTTTGATCAGTTTGGCATATACCTTGGTAATGTTGTTGAAATATCTGTTCAACGCCGCATATCCGCAATGGGGACACAGGATCACATCATATTTTACCGCATCGATTCCTTCGTATTTTGCACGAAGATCCTGATCCGTGCCTAAAAGTCTCGCCTTGCCGGTCTTCATGATCTTGGCGGGAAAATCTTCTCCGCATACCGGGCAGGTGAAATTCTTGTCGTAGATCAGGTCCTTTTCTTCTATCTTAGGTGCCTCGGCCGCTGCCTGTTCTTCCTTTTTCTCCTGTCCAAAAATATCCATATCCTCCAGGTTATCCAGGCCTAGTCCGGCCAACCCGCACAATTTGTCTGACATATGTTTCTCCTTTTCCAAACTTACTTAGGCAGTACATAAGAGCTCTTCAGAGATACGATACGGTTAAATACCAGTTCTCCGGGTTTGGTGTCTTTGCAGTCCACGCAGAAGAAGCCCTGTCTCACGAACTGGAAGCGGTCGTACGCCTGTGCCTTTGCAAATGCAGGCTCTAAGCGGCACTCTGTCAGAGTGGTCAGAGAATTCGGGTTCAGATTCAGACTTCCGTCCTCGTTGTATACACCCTTCTCCTCATCAATAATATTCTCATACAGACGCACCTGTGCTTTCACAGATTCGGTTGCACTTACCCAGTGGATCGTTCCCTTAACCTTACGACCGTCCGGGCTGTTGCCGCCGCGGCTCTCCGGATCGTAGGTACCATGTACTTCCACAACCTTACCGTTTTCATCCTTGACACAACCGGTGCACTTTACGAAATAAGCGTTCATCAGGCGCACTTCGTTGCCCGGAAACATGCGGAAATACTTCTTGGGAGGCTCTTCCATGAAATCGTCTCTCTCGATATATAACTCCTTACCGAAAGGAACCTCACGGCTTCCCAGTTCTTCATTCTCCGGATTGTTGACTACAGGCAGCATCTCGGTCTGTCCTTCGGGATAATTATCAATGACCAGCTTTACGGGATCCAGGATCGCCATCATACGGGGCGCCTTTGTCTTCAGATCCTCACGGATACAGTACTCTAACATCGCATAATCTGCGGAAGACTGTGCCTTGGAGATACCACACAGCTCTACGAACTTCTTGATAGATTCCGGTGTGAAGCCTCTTCTGCGCAGTGCTGCGATGGATACCAGTCTGGGATCATCCCAGCCGTCCACGATCCCCTGCTCTACCAGCTTCTTGATATAACGCTTACCGGTCACCACGTTGGTCAGGTACAGCTTGGCGAACTCGATCTGCTTGGGAGGATGCGGGTATTCCAGTTCTCTTACCACCCAGTCATATAAGGGTCTGTGATCCTCGAACTCCAAAGTACAGATAGAGTGGGTCACGCCTTCAATGGCATCCTCGATAGGATGTGCAAAATCGTACATCGGGTAAATGCACCATTTGTCACCGGTATTCTGGTGAGACATATGTGCCACACGGTAGATAACGGGATCACGCATATTGATATTCGGTGATGCCATATCGATACGGGCACGCAGTACCTTGGAGCCGTCCTCGTATCTGCCTGCCTTCATATCCTCGAACAGTGCCAGATTCTCTTCTACGCTTCTTACGCTACCGGGATCCTCCTTGCCGGGTTCGGTCAGGCTTCCTCTGTACTCACGGATCTGCTCTGCACTTAAATCGGAGACATAAGCCTTGCCCTTTTTGATCAGCTTTACTGCTGCCTCATACATCTGGTCAAAATAGTTGGATGCGAAGAAGAGGCGATTCTCCCAGTCCGCGCCCAGCCACTTTACATCTGCCTTGATAGACTCCACGAATTCAGACTTTTCCTTGGTGGGGTTGGTATCATCAAAACGCAGGTTGAATTTGCCGTTGTATTTCTGAGCCAGACCATAGTTCAGCAGAATACTCTTGGCATGTCCGATGTGAAGATATCCGTTGGGTTCGGGAGGGAAACGGGTATGTACGGTATCGTATACACCCTCCGCCAGATCCTTGTCGATGATCTGCTCTATAAAATTCTTAGATTCCTTCACTTCTGCGGAATCTACGATTTCTTTTTCCAGTTCGCTCATGGTAATATCCTTGCCTTTCGTTTACTTAATACTGTTTTCGTAACCTTAATCTTACCACACAAGGAAAATTTTATAAACCTTTTTTTGCGATTCTTATGTCATCTCTTCAAAATTATTCAGAAGATTCTGCGCAGGCTCTATGAACATATTGCGCAGATCATCCTCACTGGCCACCAGATAATCTCCGGCTCTGCCCGTCATATAAGTATCCTCATCCCAGATGGGGAATATCTTTACTCCCCGCTTCAGCTCGAGGGCATAGATACAGAAAGCATCCGCAGGCATACCCATACGGACATATTCCGTCAGCAGATGATTACTGCCATCCCCGCCTTCCTTGACTCTCGGGATATATCCCATAGAGCTGCAATATTCCTCCGGCAGGGGCAGATCACACAGTTCCAGGATCCGGTGAAATCTCCCGGTCGGAACCGGATGCAGCTCCCCGGTACGCTCCAGGGTGAAATACATATCCTGTCTGGTGTCGATATCCATCGTACCGTCCACGGTACGGATGGATACCACGTTTCCGAGTTCTGCCAGGTCCGCTGCCCTCAGGCAGGCGATCGGCTCTTTCCGCCTGCGGTATTTTTTACCCTCTTTTACAGGGAATTTGCGTTCTTTCGCATATACGATCTCAAAATTGTCAAAATACTGCGTCATCCGGTTATTGAAATAAGCCTCAGAATGCAGGGTTGGATATTTTTCCTCATACAGCTTCATGCTGATGTAGCCTCCGGCCTTTTCCACATGGCCGCCGCCGGAACCGATCCCCTCCGAGAGATAATCCGACAATTCACTGGCATTAACCTCCCGGATACAGCTTCTGACGGAGAATTTATATCCGCCGCTGTCCTCGTTATAGACTACACAAGTGTTAACCCCCGCCACCTGAAGCAGAAAATCACTGATCAGTCCCAGCACATTGGGGTCACAGGGCTGGGAATGGATCACAGCGAACTGGTAATCGTCATTGTAATTACAACGTAACAGTGCCACCCCGGCGATCTCCAGCTCCTTCAGGGAAATATTGGAATTGCGGAACAGGGATACCAGATTTTTGTCAAAGTTCAGGCTTTCGCGCATATCCATATCCACCGGATTGGACAGCTCCGAGAACTGATTGGTATCCATGAACAGCCCATAATACAAAGCGGTCCCCAGATCTTTATTTTTCTCCACCGGATAATGCATCTCCTGAAGCATGGTCCATACCAGAGTCGCACAGCTGCCAAGATTAGGTTGTAATCGCATTTTCTCCGTACAGATCACTTCCAGAGGATGATGATCGATCACTGCGATCTCCTCTGCCGGGATTACGGTCACATTGCCGGCACCGTATTGACAGTCCACTGTGATCAGAAGTCCGTCCACCGGCTCCTCTCCGGGATGCGCCAGATATTTCAGCGGAATTCCAAGCTTTTCCACCATCAGCGTCAGGTTTGCCTTTCTCACTTTATTCTTCCCGGCATACAGCAGTCTCACATCTTTTCCCTGATCACGGAAAAAACAATACAATCCAAACCCGGACGCTATCGCATCCGCATCCGGATTGTCATGGCACTGGATCGTGATCCGGTCATATCCCAGCAATTCGTCCAGCATCATTTCTCTGCTTTTCTCTGCCCCTCGTCTGTCCATAACTACGCTTTCCTCATCTTCCTTATAAAAACTATTCAGAACCCCATTCGCAAAATCGCCTTTTCAAGGCTCACCTTTTGCTCATGTGGTTACCTCGCCATATAAATCTCTAAAAGTCTGACCATAAATGGTCAGCTTATTACAGATTTACATGGCTCTGAATAGTTACAGGCAGGTCCTGTTACAGTCCTGCCCGCAAATATCTGTCTTAATGGTGGAACAGACGGATGCCTGTAAACGCCATCACCATGTTATATTTATCGCAGCATGCAATAACATCTGCATCACGCACGGATCCACCGGGCTGTGCGATGTATTTTACACCACTCTTATGAGCTCTCTCGATATTATCGGAGAAGGGGAAGAATGCATCGCTTCCCAGAGTCACATCCTGCATTTTGTCAAGCCATGCTCTCTTTTCCTCTCTGGTAAATACAGGGGGTTTTACCTTGAAGATACCTTCCCAGGTACCGTCAGCCAGCACATCCATGTACTCATCGCCCATGTAGACATCAATGGCATTGTCACGGTTGGCTCTGCCTAAGCTGTCTACGAACTGCAGACCCAGCACCTGTGGAGACTGACGTAAAAACCAGTTGTCCGCCTTGCTGCCGGCAAGACGCGTGCAGTGGATGCGGCTCTGCTGTCCGGCGCCGATGCCGATAGCCTGTCCGTCCTTCACGTAGCAAACAGAGTTGCTCTGTGTGTATTTCAGTGTGATGAGACTGATGATGAGGTCGCGCTTGGCCTCCTCTGTGAATTCCTTGCTCTTGGTAGGGATATTCTCGAAGAGCTTCGGGTCGTCGAGCTTCACCTCGTTGCGTCCCTGCTCGAATGTGATTCCGAACACCTGCTTGTGTTCAATCGGTGCTGGTTTGTAAGTAGGGTCTATCTTAATCACATTGTATGTACCCTTGCGCTTGTCGTGGAGGATTTCCAGAGCCTCAGGCGTAAAGTCCGGGGCAATAACTCCGTCGCTCACTTCCCTCTTGAGCAGCGTTGCCGTAGCGGCGTCGCAAGTGTCGCTCAATGCCACGAAGTCACCGTATGAACTCATGCGGTCGGCGCCGCGTGCCCTTGCGTATGCACAGGCGATGGGTGAGAGTTCCATCTTCAGGTCGTCAACGAAGTATATCTTCTTCAGTGTGTCGCTCAGTGGCAGTCCCACAGCGGCGCCTGCCGGTGATACATGCTTGAAGCTGGCTGCTGCAGGCAGTCCTGTAGCTTCTTTCAGCTCCTTCACGAGCTGCCAGCTGTTCAGGGCGTCAAGGAAGTTGATGTAGCCCGGACGGCCGTTTAATACTTCGATTGGGAGTTCACCCTCTTCCATGTAAATTCGTGAGGGCTTCTGATTCGGATTGCATCCGTACTTTAACTGTAACTCTTTCATTATAATGTCTCTTTACCTATTTTGCTGCAAAATTACTTCTTTTTTGTCAGATGTCAAAGCGTTGTGGCGAAAAGTGTATATGACGTGCGGAAGAAGGCATTGAAAGAAGCCGGTCTCCGCATAGACAGGAGACCGGCAATAATTTGTCTTTATAGAGAAAATGACCCGTTGCGGAATAAGTTTAGCGCACACTTAATCCTAATATCAGTTTGTATTAAAATGGGCACGATGCTTGCCCAAGTGGGGTAACGTGCTTGCCCATCAT
>ENA-OPCM01001750-OPCM01001750.1-human-gut-metagenome-genome-assembly--contig:-NODE-1750-length-13604-cov-2.043693_pt1 | contig 13604 bp, 9 predicted proteins | sample MGYA00241252_ERZ501484 | MGnify/ENA primary metagenome ERZ501484 (study PRJEB25962, sample SAMEA2042583) | human gut metagenome | biome: human gut; feature: human-associated habitat; material: faeces...
GCTGCTGGCGCTGATTATCGGTGCGGTACATATCTGTATTGCCATGACGGTGAAGGCAGTGGGGCAGACCGTTCGTTTCGGCTTCAAGGAGTCACTCAGTGCTTGGGGATGGCTGTTGCTGGTGGTGGGATTTATCTGCACCGGCGGACTTTCCTTCTTCAAGATAATTTCGGAAGACGTGTCTACGTGGGCATTTATTGTGATTGGCGGTGTTTCTGCCATCGGTATCTACCTGCTGAACAATATCCACCGGAATGTATTTGTCAACATCGGTGCCGGAGTATGGGATACCTATAACATGGCAACCGGATTGATGGGCGATATACTTTCCTACATCCGTCTCTATGCCCTCGGCTTTGGCAGGCGGTATGCTTGGAGGCGTGTTCAACCAGCTTGCCTTCATGGTGAACGATGCTGCAGGTCCGGCCCTGGGCTGGCTGTTCTGCGGTCTGATACTGATATTCGGGCATACGCTGAACATTGCCATGTCTTGTCTGAGCGCTTTCGTCCATCCTCTCCGCCTGACATTCGTGGAATACTTCAAGAATTCCGGTTACGAAGGTAAGGGCGAAGCCTATAAACCTTTTACAGTAGTAAAGAAATAAACAAATTAAAAAACAAATAAAAATAGAAACATTATGAATGAAATTTTAGGTTATCTCGGTCTGGGCCTGATGTTGGCCCTTGCAGGAATTGGCAGTTGCTTCGGTACAACTATCGCCGGTAGTGCGGCAGAAGGTGCGTTGAAGAAAGACCCTTCCAAGTCAGCAAGTTATATGATTTTGTCGGCTCTTCCGGCTACGCAGGGACTTTACGGCTTCGTGGCTTTCCTGATGTCTATGGGCAGGGATTTTGCGACAGACGGTCCTTTGATGCTGGGCATCGGATTGGGTGTTGGACTGGTATGTCTGTTCTCCGCTATCCGTCAGGGACAAGTTTGTGCAAACGGTATCGCAGCAATCGGACAGGGACACAATGTATTTAGCAATACGTTGATTCTTGCCGTATTCCCCGAACTCTATGCAATCGTTGCTTTGGCTGCAACCTTCTTGATTGGTAGCGCACTCGTTGCATAATTTTTAGCAAGAATATTTCCTATAAAGGACTTTCAATCCCCTTGTACATGCTGCTTTGCATGTGCAAGGGGATATTCTTTTTTCATTGTTAGACAACGTTTCTTTCCTCTTCTTAACTCATATTTTTCGCATAAAGTATTATTTTTCAAAGAATAATGTGTACTTTTGCACTCGCATACTAAAAAGAGTTTTAATATATTATATGGTAAAAGATTTATTAACCCCCGATTATATCTTCGAGTCCAGCTGGGAAGTATGTAATAAAGTGGGAGGGATATACACTGTCTTGTCGACACGGGCGAATACATTGCAGGAAAAGTTCCGCGACAGAATTTTCTTCATAGGTCCTGATGTATGGCAAGGAAAAGAAAACCCTCTATTCATCGAGTCGGATAACCTATGTGCTGCCTGGAAAGAGCATGCGCTTGAGAAAGACGAACTTTCTGTCCGTGTGGGACGATGGAATATCCCCGGTGAACCCATAGTCATTCTTGTTGATTTCCAACCTTTTTTTGAAAAGAAAGACGATATATACACAGAAATGTGGAATCGTTATCAAGTAGATTCGTTGCACGCCTATGGCGATTACGACGAGGCTTCTATGTTTTCCTATGCCGCAGGAAGAGTGGTGGAGAGTTTCTATCGCTACAATCTGACGGAAACGGATAAGGTGGTATATCAGGCACATGAATGGATGACTGGAATGGGAGCACTTTATGTACAGGAAACTGTGCCGGAGGTTGCTACTATTTTTACGACCCATGCTACGTCTATCGGTCGTTCCATTGCCGGCAATAATAAGCCGTTGTATGACTATCTGTTTGCTTATAATGGCGACCAGATGGCGCAGGAACTGAACATGCAATCGAAACACTCGATTGAGAAACAGACTGCACATTATGTAGACTGTTTTACTACGGTGAGTGAAATAACCAATAATGAATGCAAGGAATTACTGGATAAACCGGCAGATGTTGTTTTGATGAACGGTTTTGAAGATGATTTTGTGCCGAAAGGAAGCACGTTTACCGGCAAGCGTAAGCGCGCACGTACCTTGATGCTTAGTGTTGCCAATAAATTATTGGGAACAAATCTGGGTGATGATACGTTAATTGTCGGAACCAGTGGGCGATATGAGTTTAAGAATAAAGGTATTGATGTTTTTTTGGAATCATTAAACCGCTTGAACAGGGATAAGAAACTGCATAAGAATGTGTTGGCATTCATCAATGTACCCGGTTGGGTGGGAGAGCCTCGCGAGGATTTGCAGGCACGTTTGAAGAGCAAAGATAAGTTCGACACTCCCCTCGAAGTACCGTTTATCACTCATTGGCTGCATAATATGACTCATGACCAGGTGTTGGACATGTTGAAATATCTGGGAATGGGCAATCGTCCGGAAGATAAGGTAAAGGTGATTTTTGTTCCTTGTTATCTGGATGGTCGTGATGGTATCATGAATAAAGAATATTATGATATATTGCTGGGGCAGGATTTGAGTGTCTATGCTTCTTATTACGAACCGTGGGGATATACTCCGCTGGAAAGTGTAGCTTTCCATGTGCCGACAATCACTACGGATCTGGCAGGATTCGGACTTTGGGTAAACAGCCTGAAGAACCAGCATGGCATTAATGATGGAGTGGAAGTGCTGCATCGTTCGGACTATAATTATTCGGAAGTGGCGGATGGTATCAAAGATACGATTACGTTGTTTGCGGATAAGACTGATAAAGAGGTGAAGGAAATCCGTAAGCGTGCTGCTGAAGTTGCAGAGCAGGCTTTATGGAAGCACTTTATACAATATTATTATGAAGCTTATGATATCGCTTTGCGTAAGGCAAGGATACGTCAGTTGAGTTAAGAAAGAAATTATTTATCAATAAGTAAACGAAAACATTATGAAAATCAAAGTTAGTAATGTGAATACTCCCAACTGGAAAGAGGTTACTGTGAAATCACGTATACCGGAAGAGTTGGAGAAGTTGTCTGAAATCGCACGCAACATTTGGTGGGCATGGAATTTTGAAGCGACTGAACTGTTTAGAGATCTAGATCCGGAACTTTGGAAAGAATGTGGACAGAATCCAGTACTGTTGTTGGAACGTATGAGCTATGAGAAGCTGGAAGCGCTGGCAAAAGACAAGGTGATTCTAAGAAGAATGAATGAAGTTTATACGAAATTCAGAGATTACATGGATGTGAAGCCGGATGAGCAACGCCCATCTATAGCTTATTTCAGCATGGAATATGGCTTGAGCAGCGTCCTGAAAATATATTCCGGTGGTCTGGGCGTATTGGCTGGTGACTATCTGAAAGAGGCTTCCGACAGCAATGTTGATTTGTGTGCGGTAGGTTTCTTGTATCGTTACGGCTACTTTACTCAAACGTTGTCTATGGATGGACAGCAGATTGCCAACTACGAGGCACAGAACTTCGGTCAACTTCCTATTGAACGCGTAATGGATGCCAATGGTCAGCCGTTGATAGTTGACGTTCCTTATCTTGATTATTTTGTTCATGCAAACGTATGGCGTGTGAATGTTGGACGTATTTCTTTGTATCTGCTTGATACGGATAATGAAATGAACAGCGAATTCGACCGTCCTATCACTCACCAGCTTTATGGTGGTGACTGGGAAAACCGTTTGAAACAGGAAATCTTGTTGGGTATCGGTGGTATCCTGACTCTGAAAGCTCTGGGTATCAAGAAAGATGTTTATCACTGTAATGAAGGACATGCTGCATTGATTAATGTTCAGCGTATCTGCGACTATGTAGCTACTGGATTGACTTTCGACCAGGCTATTGAGTTGGTTCGCGCTTCTTCTCTTTATACTGTTCATACTCCGGTGCCTGCAGGTCACGACTATTTTGACGAAGGTTTGTTCGGCAAATATATGGGTGGTTATCCTTCCAGAATGGGTATCTCATGGGATGACTTGATGGATCTAGGACGTAACAATCCGGGCGACAAGGGCGAACGTTTCTGTATGTCTGTTTTTGCTTGTAACACTTCACAGGAAGTGAACGGTGTAAGCTGGCTGCACGGAAAAGTTTCTCAAGAAATGTTCTCTTCTATCTGGAAAGGTTATTTCCCGGAAGAAAGCCACGTAGGATATGTAACGAATGGTGTTCACTTCCCAACTTGGAGTGCAACAGAATGGAAAGAATTATACTTTAAATATTTCAACGAAAACTTCTGGTTCGATCAGTCTAATCCTAAGATTTGGGAAGCTATCTACAATGTGCCCGATGAAGAGATTTGGAAGACTCGTATGACTATGAAGAATAAGTTGGTTGACTATATCCGTAAGTCATTCCGCGATACATGGTTGAAGAACCAGGGAGATCCTTCTCGTATCGTTTCACTGATGGATAAGATCAATCCGAACGCATTGCTGATTGGTTTCGGCCGTCGTTTTGCTACTTACAAACGTGCACACTTGCTGTTCACCGACTTGGATCGTCTTTCTAAGATCGTGAACAATCCTGATTATCCGGTACAATTCCTGTTTACAGGTAAAGCTCACCCGCACGATGGAGCAGGCCAGGGCTTGATTAAGCGTATCATTGAAATCTCTCGTCGTCCGGAATTCCTGGGTAAGATTATCTTCCTCGAGAATTACGATATGCAACTGGCTCGTCGTCTGGTTTCCGGCGTTGATATCTGGTTGAATACTCCGACTCGTCCGTTGGAAGCATCCGGTACATCTGGTGAAAAAGCTTTGATGAACGGTGTTGTCAATTTCTCCGTATTAGACGGATGGTGGCTGGAAGGTTACCGTGAAGGTGCAGGTTGGGCGTTGACTGAAAAACGTACTTACCAGAATCAGGAACATCAGGATCAGCTGGATGCTGCTACTATTTACAGTATTCTTGAAACTGAAATCCTTCCGTTGTATTATGCACGTAATAAGAAGGGATATTCTGAAGGCTGGATCAAAGTGGTGAAGAATTCTATCGCACAGATTGCTCCTCATTATACCATGAAGCGTCAGTTGGATGATTACTATAGCAAGTTCTATTGCAAACTGGCAAAACGTTTCCAGACTTTGGCTGCTAACGATAATGCAAAAGCAAAAGAAATCGCAGCTTGGAAAGAAGATGTGGTTGCTAAATGGGATTCTATTGAAATCGTATCTTGTGACAAGGTAGAAGAGCTGAAGAATGGTGATATCGAAAGCGGAAAAGAATATACTATTACTTACGTTATCGATGAAAAAGGCTTGAATGATGCAGTGGGACTTGAATTGGTTACTACTTACACAACTGCAGATGGAAAACAACATGTTTACTCTGTAGAACCGTTCAGTGTAGTCAAGAAAGAAGGCGACTTGTATACATTCCAGGTTAAACACAGCTTGTCAAATGCAGGTAGTTTCAAGGTGTCTTACCGTATGTTCCCGAAGAATCCGGAACTTCCACACCGTCAGGACTTCTGCTACGTACGTTGGTTTATCTAATTGCTTGAAAAAGTAGGGGAGTATATCTCCCTCACTTTCATACATAATATTCAGCCCCTGTATTCTTTGAGAATGGCAGGGGCTGAATTTTTTTATCTGTTTGGAGAGTGGGGCGTAAAGTCTCGCAAATAAAAAAGACTGTCTCATTTTCTATTTGAGACAGCCTTGTATAAATTTCAAGGGCTTTGGAAAAGCCTTTCTTTGGATTTGTTATTTTACGGCTTCTGCTATTTTAGCTTGAAGTTCTTCTCCGTGCAGACCGCGAGCAATAATCTTACCGCTACCGTCGATCAATACAGTGTGAGGAATACTGTTTACTGCATAAAGCTGTGCACCTTCACTTTGCCAGAATTTCAGGTCGGACATTTGCGGCCAAGTCATGTCTAGCTTCTTGATTGCTTCTTTCCATGCAGCACCATCCTGATCGAGAGATACACCTACGATTTCGAAGTTTTTGCCTTTGTACTTAGCGTATGTTTCTACCAGGTTAGGCATTTCGCGACGGCAAGGACCGCACCAGCTAGCCCAGAAGTCAACCAATACCACTTTTCCTTTGCCTACATAATCAGACAATTTCACTGTCTTTCCTTCCGGAGTCTGCATTTCGAAATCAACAAATTGAGTACCTACAGCAGTCTTTTTCTGCTTGTCAGTCATCTCTTTGATTCTTACGATTGTTTCGTCATTCTGGAAATTAGCAGGAATTTGTTGCAACAAAGCTTCATTTTCGTCCGTAGAGTTATTGTAGAAAGTTTGTTTAAACAAGAATACTCCAACCGGGTTGGTGATATTCTTTTGTACGCCTTCTTTGATTGCTTTGTCATATTGTTCTTCCAGCTGAGCACCTTCTTTTTGTTTGGCCTCTTTTTGCTCATCACTTAAAGATGTATTGCCCATTGCCTCATAAATGGCATTCATTTTTTTGCTGATGTCATTGATTTGAGCTCTGATTTCCTGGTATGCATCGTTGTTGGGAGTACCGGTAACAGCGTCATTATCCTTGGTCAGGGCAACGTTGATTTTTCCGTTTTCCAGGAAGAAGTCGATCATCAACGGTTCTCCGTTCACTTCACAAGTGACATAACGGCTAACCACAGAGTCTTGTGTGCCTTCAAAGGTAAAAGTACCTTTGGTGATAACGGCTGTATCTAGTTTGGTCAGATTTCTACCATTGGCTTCCTGAAGATAAACGGTGTCACCATCGCTTGCACCTTCTACTGTGCCTGTAATAGTGTATCCGGCTTTGTTTCCGCCAGTACAAGCTACCATGCTTAACGCTGCCGTTGCAATAACTAAATAAGTAAACTTTTTCATGCTTTTGTAAAATTGGTGAATAAATATTTATGCAAAGATAGATTTTTTTTCTGTCGGGCATCGAAAAACACTGTTATATTAGATTAACACGTAGGTGGAAACCGCAGAAATGTGTACCTTTGCAGCCCAAACTTTAGTATGAATATGCAAGAAGATAAATCCATCATTGAGGTGAGCCATGTATCGAAGTACTTTGGCGATAAAACAGCATTGGATGATGTGACTCTGAACGTGAAAAAGGGCGAGTTTGTGACTATCCTTGGTCCTTCCGGTTGCGGTAAAACCACGTTGTTGCGTCTCATTGCTGGTTTTCAGACAGCTTCGGAAGGCGAAATCCGAATTTCGGGGATGGAAATAACACAAACTCCTCCCCATAAGCGTCCGGTGAATACGGTATTCCAGAAATATGCCTTGTTCCCGCACTTGAATGTGTATGATAATATCGCTTTCGGCCTGAAACTGAAAAAAACACCGAAACAGACCATTGAGAAGAAGGTGAAAGCTGCTTTGAAAATGGTAGGCATGACGGATTATGAATACCGCGATGTGGATTCTCTTTCCGGTGGTCAGCAACAACGTGTAGCTATTGCCCGCGCCATCGTGAATGAGCCGGAAGTGTTGTTGTTGGATGAACCGCTGGCAGCGCTCGATCTGAAAATGCGTAAGGATATGCAAATGGAGCTCAAAGAAATGCATAAATCTTTGGGAATCACGTTTGTGTACGTCACTCACGATCAGGAGGAGGCACTTACGTTAAGTGACACGATTGTCGTGATGAGTGAAGGAAAGATTCAGCAGATCGGTACGCCGATTGATATTTATAATGAACCTATCAATGCTTTTGTTGCGGACTTTATCGGAGAAAGCAATATCCTCAACGGTACCATGATTCATGATAAACTCGTACGTTTTTGCGGTACGGAGTTTGAATGTGTGGATGAAGGATTTGGCGAGAATGTTCCGGTGGACGTAGTCATTCGTCCGGAGGATCTTTATATTTTCCCCGTTTCGGAAATGGCACAGTTAGTAGGAGTGGTAGAGACTTCTATTTTTAAAGGAGTGCATTATGAAATGACGGTGTTGTGCGGCGGATATGAATTCTTGGTGCAGGATTACCATCATTTTGAAGTAGGGGCTGAAGTCGGTCTGTTGGTGAAGCCTTTCGATATTCATATTATGAAGAAAGAGCGTGTTTGCAATACATTCGAAGGAAAATTGCTGGATGCTACTCATGTGGAATTCCTGGGCTGTAACTTTGAATGTGTTCCGGTGGAAGGAATTGCTTTCGATACGAATGTCAAAGTGGAAGTAGACTTTGAAAAAGTGATTCTTCAGGATAATGAAGAAGACGGAACGCTGACGGGTGAGGTGAAATTCATCCTTTACAAGGGTGACCATTATCATCTGACTGTATTGTCAGATTGGGACGAGAATGTATTTGTAGATACGAACGATGTATGGGATGACGGTGACCGTGTAGGTATTACCATCCCTCCAGATGCTATTCGTATAGTTAAAATAACCGATTAACAGGAAAGGAAGTGAATAAGAGGTTTATAGTCTTTTTGTCATCACGTAAGAGTTGGACTCTCCCTTACATTATTTTTTCGGCGATCTTTGTGATTATACCGTTGTTCTTAATTGTCGTATATGCCTTTACCGATGATAGCGGCCATTTGACACTCGCCAATTTTCAGAAGTTCTTCGAACATCCCGAAGCAATCAATACCTTTGTCTATTCGATTGGTATTGCCATTATTACCACCCTTGTTTGTATTTTACTGGGTTATCCTGCTGCCTGGATATTGAGTAACAGCAAGCTGAACCGTTCCAAGACGATGGTCGTACTGTTTATTTTGCCGATGTGGGTAAATATTCTGGTGCGTACCCTTGCTACTGTTGCCTTATTCGACTTTTTCAGTGTGCCGTTGGGCGAGGGAGCGTTGATATTCGGTATGGTATACAACTTTATCCCTTTCATGATTTATCCTATCTACAATACTTTGCAGAAGATGGATCATAGCTATATCGAGGCGGCGCAAGACTTGGGAGCCAATCCTGTGCAAGTCTTTCTGAAAGCAGTCCTTCCGCTTTCCATGCCGGGGGTGATGAGTGGTATCATGATGGTGTTCATGCCGACTATATCGACATTTGCCATTGCCGAGTTGCTGACGATGAATAACATCAAACTCTTTGGTACGACGATTCAGGAAAATATCAATAACAGTATGTGGAACTATGGAGCGGCACTTTCGCTCATTATGTTGCTATTGATAGCTGCTACTTCCCTGTTCAGCACCGATGATAAGGAAAACTCAAATGAAGGAGGCGGGCTATGGTAAAGAAGATATTTGCACAGACTTATTTGTGGATATTGCTGCTCTTGCTTTATTCTCCGATCGTGATTATTGTGATCTACTCATTTACAGAGGCGAAAGTGTTGGGTAACTGGACGGGATTTTCTACCAAACTTTATTCTTCGTTATTCACTACCGGTGCTCATCATTCTTTGATGAATGCATTGATTAATACGATCACTATCGCTCTACTGGCTGCAACAGCATCTACGTTATTAGGAAGCATCGCTGCTATCGGTATATTCAATCTGAAAGCCCGTTCACGCAAAGCGATCGGATTTGTGAACAGCATTCCTATTCTGAATGGTGATATTATCACCGGTATATCCTTGTTCCTTTTGTTTGTATCTCTGGGGATCACACAAGGCTACACAACCGTAGTGCTTGCTCATATTACTTTTTGTACCCCGTACGTTGTTTTAAGTGTATTGCCCCGTTTGAAGCAGATGAATCCGAATATTTATGAAGCTGCCCTCGACTTGGGAGCTACTCCTATGCAGGCCTTGTGGAAAGTCATAATTCCGGAGATTCGTCCGGGAATGATTAGCGGCTTTATGCTTGCACTGACACTATCCATTGATGATTTTGCCGTAACTGTATTCACTATCGGTAATCAAGGTTTGGAAACGCTTTCTACTTATATCTACGCCGATGCCCGCAAGGGAGGTTTGACCCCGGAACTTCGCCCGCTTTCGGCTATCATTTTTGTCGTGGTACTGGCGTTATTGGTTGTAATCAATTACCGGGCAGGAAAAACGAAGAAAAAAGATTAATAGACTATCAAATGTGCTACTACGTAAATAATATGAAAAGAATAATTCCTGCTATCCTGCTCTTATTGGCTTTGACCGGGTGTTATAATTCCGGTGAACCTCGTGAGCGGGTTCTTAAAATCTACAACTGGGCGGATTACATCGGCGAAGGTGTACTTGAGGATTTCCAGGCATATTATAAAGAACAGACCGGTGAGAATATCCGTATCGTTTACCAGACATTCGATATCAACGAAATCATGTTGACGAAAATTGAAAAGGGGCATGAAGATTTTGATGTTGTTTGTCCTTCGGAATACATCATCGAGCGTATGCTGAAGAAGCATTTGTTGCTACCTATCGACACGAATTTCGCACATTCTCCCAATTACATGAATAATGTGGCTCCATTTATTCGTAAGCAGATTAATAAATTGAGTCAGCCGGGTGAAAAAGCCAGCCGCTATGCTGTATGTTATATGTGGGGGACGGCAGGTATTCTGTATAACCGGGCTTATGTGCCCGATTCGGTAGCCCTGTCCTGGGATTGCCTTTGGAATAAAAAGTATGCCGGAAAGATCCTGATGAAGGATAGTTATCGTGATGCTTATGGAACAGCCGTGATTTATGCGCATGCAAAGGAACTGAAGGAGGGAACGGTAACAGTGGAAGAGTTGATGAACGACTATTCTCCACGTGCGATGGAGTTGGCTGAAAAATACTTAAAAGCCTTGAAACCGAACATTGCTGGCTGGGAAGCGGACTTTGGCAAGGAAATGATGACGAAAAATAAAGCTTGGCTGAATATGACTTGGAGCGGTGATGCACAATGGGCTATCGAAGAAGCTGAACAGGTGGGTGTCGATTTGTCTTATTCTATCCCTGAAGAAGGTAGTAATATCTGGTACGACGGATGGGTGATTCCGAAGTATGCCAAGAACGTAAAAGCTGCAAGTTACTTTATCAACTTTCTGTGCCGTCCCGATATTGCTTTGCGCAATATGGAAGAAAATGGCTATGTCAGCGCAATAGCTGCTCCCGAAATCATGGAAGCATGCATTGATACAACACTGACTGAAACGGTGGATGCAAGCTACTTTTTCGGACCGGAAGGACGTGATGTAAAATTACGCAATACGCAATATCCTGATATTTCTGTCGTAAACCGTTGTTCCATGATACGCGATTTTGGTGACAAGACGGTCAATGTGCTTGAAATATGGTCACGTATCAAAGGGGATAATTTGAATAGCGGGATTGTTATTCTTATTCTGGTTGTTGTAGCGGGACTGAGCGGATGGCAGATACACCGCCGTATTCAGGCGTACAAGCGTAAACGCAAGCAGCATCGTAAGCGCCGGCGCAGATGATTATCCCTAAAAGAAATAGGAAACTCCCTATCGGCAAATGGAGAGTTTCCGTTGCAGGAGGATTTTTATCCTCCTATTTTTGTATCAGGAAATTAAAAAGATATTGAATATGAAGATTAAGAAGTTCGCATTATTACTTTGCCTTGCGCTTTGTGCATGTTGTTTGCCGGCAAATGCCTCGTCATTAGGCGATATACGCGTAAATGCTCGTTTTCTGACAGACCGTATGGCTTTCGAACTGAATCTGAACCAGAGTCAGTACAATGATTTGTTTGAAATAAACTTTGACTTTCTGAGTGGAGTGGATCCTTATCTGACGGGTATGGCATGTGCCGATGCTGCTGCACTTGATGCTTATTATCGGTATTTGGATGAAAGAAACGATGACCTTCGCTGGATTCTTTCCAGTTCGGCATACACTCGTTTTCTTGCAATCGAATACTTTTTCCGTCCGATTTATGCGATGAATAATGTTTGTTATCTGCGGGTGTATAAGGTATACCCTAACAGAAGTTTCTTCTATTTCGGACGTCCGGTACATTATCTTACTTACCATGGAGCACACAGTCGCCGTTTTTACCGGAATACAGGCTATTACTGTGCGCATTATACCGGTCGTTATCATCATCCGGTGTATAAAGGTCATTTCCACTCTCGTCCGGAGTTCAGAAAACATGACTTTATCGCTCCTCGGCCGGTTAAGAATCCCGGATATTATTTTACTCCGGCACGACCTTCAGCTCCGGCAGCACCCTCTCATCGTCCTGAGGCACGTCCGCCATATCGTCCGGGTATAAGTGCAAAACCTGCTCCCAAACCGGTACCAAAGCCAGACAAACGTCCGCCTCATGCAAGTGGTATCCGTCCGCCTCAAAACGGAAATCACCATTCGGTCAGACCCGGTACTTCCAGACCGTCGGATAAAGCTCCCAACAGGGTGACAAGACCTTCAAGGACAGAACGTAAGGATAACCGTCCGTCTGTTCGTCCGGAAAGAAAAGAAAACAGGAAACCAGTTAAACAAATAAAAGAAAAATCTTTCTTGCACAACATGTAAGTAAAACGTATTTTTGCGGCAGATATCAATAAAGATATTATGAAAAGTCGAGTACTTAAATGGATTGCCGCAGGATTGATTGCAGTTGTGCTTGTGGCAGGAACAGGACTCTTTCTTTTTCGGGGAGCCCTGTTGCGCTGTGTTGCCGATGAAAAGTTGGCTGCTTTAGAGCAGCGTTATAACTTGCGTATTGCCTATCGTGAATTGGGAATGCCTTCTTTGTCTGTCATCCGCCTGGAAGGATTGACGGTAGTTCCTGAAGATCACGATACCTTACTGACTCTCGAAAAAGCCGAGATCGATATCGATTTGCTTCCTTTGCTTAGAAAAAGAGTTTCCGTACATCAGGTTGATGTAGAGGGTATGAAACTTTCTTTTGTAAAGCAAGGTAATGTTTCGAACTATGATTTTCTTTTCCGTCAACAGACTGTATCGGAGGCTGATTCGGGTAAAGTAGAAAGTGTATTGGCTGGATACGATGTGCAGGTAAGTAAAATACTTAGCCTGGTATTCAGATTATTGCCGGAAAATGGAGAATTGCGCAACCTGAGTGTGACGGCGCGCCGGGACTTGCTGCAAACAAGTTTTTATATTCCTGAGCTTATACTGGCAAACAGTCAGTTTGCTTCTGCCATTCAGGTGGAAGAGGGAGCTGTAAAGGGAGAATGGAAAGTAAGAGGTACGCTTGCACGCAGTATGCGCCTGATAGAAGGCAGCATTGCTTCCGGCAGTACAGATGAAAAAATCATACTTCCCTATATCCGTCCCCATTATAATGCGACGGTTGCATTCGATTCCATAGCCTTTAAGCTTTCAGAAAAGTCTGCTTCTGCTACGCCTCTTACACTGGAGGGGATGGCATCTGTAGACGGGCTGGAGGTTTATCATACAGCACTTTCACCCGATACGATTGATCTAGATAAAGGAAAGCTGGAATATACCTGCCATGTAGGAGGTAATTATTTCGAATTGGACAGTGTTTCTACTGTTATATTCAACCGCCTTGATTTCCATCCTTATTTACGGGTAGAAAAAGAAAAAAAGTGGCATTATACGGCAAGCATCCATCGTTCGCCTTTCCCTTCCGAAGATTTGTTTGCTTCCTTGCCAAAAGGTTTGTTCCGCCATGTACAGGGTATTCGTACATCAGGCAAACTGAGTTATGATTTATTGTTGGATGTTGACTTCAATCATCTGGATAGTCTGCAATTC
>ENA-OPCM01001758-OPCM01001758.1-human-gut-metagenome-genome-assembly--contig:-NODE-1758-length-13543-cov-2.049081_pt1 | contig 13543 bp, 10 predicted proteins | sample MGYA00241252_ERZ501484 | MGnify/ENA primary metagenome ERZ501484 (study PRJEB25962, sample SAMEA2042583) | human gut metagenome | biome: human gut; feature: human-associated habitat; material: faeces...
AAATTTAATGAAGATAGAGATGAAGTAATAGAAAAAATTTATAATTTGATCAGCAATGTACTTCCGAATGTGGAAGTAGCAGGAAATTCATTCTTTGGTGTCGGATATCTTGTATACTACATTATAATCTGTGTAGCGGTATTTTTACTTAGTGGATGGATGGCAGATAAGAAGCTTAGTGTATAAGAATAGATAGAAAAACACTCCCTGATTTGTGGCGGGGAGTGTTTTCGTACATAGTGTTCTTTAAATAAGAATATTCTTCATATCTTTCTGTATAACATTCCGTACTTTTCCATGCCACAAAAAAACGTGTGATCGGATGGATGAAAGAGAGCTTCCAGGAATGTAATGCCTGGCGGTGGATGTATTCCATATCCGGATTATATAGATAATCACCGACAAGTGGGAATCCTAAATATTGCATATGGACACGGATCTGATGGGTACGGCCGGTCTCTAAGATAAGAGAGACAAGGCTGTGCCCGTTTTTTTCTTCTACAACTTTATAATGTGTGACTGCACGCTCTCCATGCTTGAAGTCTACTTTTCGCTCAATCATGGAACTGCCGGTGCGGGCAAGTGGTGCATCAATCGTGCCGGATGGAGGTGTTACACTGCCACGGACGATCGCGAGATATTCACGCTTGATCTCGTGTCGTGCGCCCATGGAAGATAGGATGCTGGAACTGATCAGGTGCTTGGCAATGACGGTCAGACCTGAAGTGTCACGGTCCAGGCGGTTCGTGCAGCGGAAGATAAAAGGCTTTCCCTGCTCTGTATAATACCACATTAGTCCATTTGCCAGAGAATTCTCATAATTATGCAGTGATGGATGGATCGGCATTCCGGCAGGTTTGTTGACAACAAGGATATCTTCGTCTTCATATATAATGCTAAGCGGCAGTTCGACAGGAGGAATATTCGGTGAACTTTCATTTTCCTGAATATGTACTGTGAGAATATCTCCAGTAGCAAGTAGTGAACGCATATATTCCCAGACTCCGTTTTTTAAAATACTTTCCGGCATCTTTTTTAACTGAGTGATGTTCTGGTAGGAGTAGCCCTGGTGACGCAGGAACTGCTCGATACGCAGGCCGTCCGCTTCTTCTGTTATCTGATAGTTGATCGTACGATCCATCTTTTTCTATCCTGTCGTGTCTGATGGCATAAAAACAGACACACCCTTTCTGATTTGACTCTTTATGAACTCTTGTATCATACACAAAATCTTCAAAAATTACAATAATCTTGAAATAGTGTTATGTTTCTTGGAATTTTATTATATCTTATTTTGGCACTTTTTACTATAATAACACTATCAAGAAAAACAAAGACAAGTAGTAATAAAAGGAGGATTCTATTATGAAGAAGAAAAAGATTCTTGCACTTGTACTTGCAGCTTCAATGGCAGGCGGAATGCTTGCAGGATGTGGAGCCACATCAAGCGGAGATGAAACAGCGAAAGGAGATAAGTCATCCGGAAAAGTTTATTATCTGAACTTCAAACCAGAGCAGGCTGATCAGTGGGTAGAACTTGCTAAAGAGTACACAGATGAAACTGGTGTTAAGGTTGATGTACAGACAGCTGCATCAGGAACATACGAGTCACAGCTGAAATCAGAGATGGCAAAAGACGAGGCCCCAACATTGTTCCAGGTAAACGGACCGGTTGGACTTGCTACATGGAAGGATTATTGCTATGACCTTTCAAAAAGTGACGTTTACAAAGATGTTGAGTCTGATGACTATGTATTAAAAGATGGTGATGCAGTAGACGGAATCGCTTATGTTATTGAGACTTATGGTCTGATCTACAACAAAGCTCTTCTGAACAAATACTTCGAATTGCCGGATGCAAGTATCAAATCAATTGATGATCTGAATAACTTCCAGGCACTTAAGACAGCTGCAGAAGAGATTCAGGCACATAAAGATGATCTTGGAGTAGAAGGAGCTTTCACTTCAGCAGGAATGGATTCTTCTTCTGACTGGAGATTCAAGACTCACCTTGCAAACCTGCCAATTTACTATGAGTACAAGGCAGACGGAATTGATAGTACAGATGCTATCAAGGGAACATACCTTGACAACTACAAACAGATCTGGGATCTGTATCTGAACAACTCTACATGTGAGCCATCTATGATCTCTTCTAAGACAGGAGATGACGCAGCAAGCGAATTCTCACTTGGTGAAGCAGTATTCTATCAGAATGGTACATGGGCTTACAATGATATCAAAGATAACGAAGTAGCAGAAGAAGATATGGGAATGCTTCCAATCTACATCGGAGTTGATGGAGAAGAAAATCAGGGACTTTGTACAGGATCAGAGAACTACTGGTGTGTAAATAAAAACGCTTCTGAAGAAGATATTCAGGCAACACTTGATTTCATGAAATGGGTAGTTGAGAGTGACGAAGGTCGTGACATGCTGGCAAATCAGATGGGATTCGTAACACCGTTTACAACATTCGCAGATTACCTTCCGGACAACCCGCTTGTAAAAGCAAATGCCGAGTACACAGAGGCTGGAAAGACACCAGTAAGCTGGAACTTTACAACAATGCCATCTGAGAACTGGAAAAACAATCTTGGTGGAGCTCTTCTGAACTATGCACAGGGTACAGGCGCATGGGATAGTGTACAGACAGCATTTGTTGATGGATGGGCTGAAGAATACGCAGCAGCAAACGAATAAAAAAGACTTTTCACAGGATAGGCAGATAAAAAGGCTGTGAAATAGAGAAGAAGATCAAACAGCCTGCCAACGAGCATACCGGGGCAGGCTGAAATTATGTAATTAGAATTGTGAAAAGCAAAGGCGCAGAAAGGCTTTTTACAGAAAAGAAAGACAGGAGGAGAAGAACATGCAAAAAGCAATAAAGAGATATTTTCCGGTATTTGTATTGCCGACGCTGATTGCATTCACGATAGGTTTCCTTGCACCGTTTGTGTTAGGCGTATATCTTTCGTTCTGCAAGTTCACAACGGTGACAGACGCTAAATTTATTGGACTTAGCAACTATGTAAAGATCCTTGGAGACGGAGATTTTCTTCACTCTCTTTGGTTTACCGCATTATTTACAATTGTGACAGTATTATTGATCAACATTTTTGCATTTGCGGTAGCAATGCTTTTGACAAAGAATATTAAGGGAACCAATATTTTCCGTACTGTATTTTTTATGCCGAACCTGATCGGTGGTATTGTACTTGGGTATGTATGGCAGCTGTTATTAAATGGTATTCTGGCACATTTCCAGAAAACACTTACATATTCTTCAAAATATGGTTTCTGGGGATTGGTTATCCTGATGCTCTGGCAGCAGGTTGGATACATGATGATCATCTACATCGCAGGAATCCAGAATATTCCTGGAGAGCTGATCGAGGCAGCACAGATTGATGGAGCGAATAAAGTACAGCTTTTAAGATATGTTACAATTCCGATGGTTATGCCATCTATTACCATATGTTTGTTCCTCACCGTGTCCAACAGCTTTAAGCTGTTCGACCAGAACCTTGCATTGACGGCTGGAGCACCCAGCAAAAAGACAGCTATGCTGGCTCTGGATATCTACAATACCTTCTATGGCAGAAGCGGATTTGAAGGTGTTGGTCAGGCCAAAGCAGTACTGTTCTTCATTGTAGTGGCAGTCATTGCCCTGGGACAGCTGGTACTTACCAGACGTAAGGAGGTAGAGCAATAATGACTAAGAAAAAAACTTCCAATGTAATCATTTTTTGTATCCTGTGTGTGCTGGTAGTTGCATTTTTGACCCCTATTTTCTTCGTGCTGATCAACTCCTTTAAGGGAAAACTGTTCATCAGTAACAATCCTTTCGCACTGCCTACCGCAGAGACTTTTGCAGGGCTTACCAACTATGTGAACGGTATTGAAAAAACAGGTTTCTTCACAGCCTTCGGATGGTCTGCTTTTATCACGGTATTTTCTGTGGCAGCGATCATTCTGTTTACTTCCATGACCGCTTATTACCTGACCAGAGTAAAAACCGGTGTGACCAACGTATTGTATTATATGTTTGTATTTTCCATGATCGTACCTTTCCAGATGGTTATGTTCACGATGTCTAAGCTGGCGAATATGACTCACTTAAATAACCCTCCCGGAATGGTGCTTCTGTATCTGGGCTTCGGATCTGGTCTGTCCGTATTTATGTTCTGCGGATTTATCAAATCTATTCCGTTAGACATCGAAGAGGCAGCCATGATCGACGGCTGTAATCCGCTGCAGACTTTCTTCGGCGTCGTAATGCCGATCCTGAAGCCGACTGCTATCACAGTAGCGATTCTGAACGCTATGTGGATCTGGAACGACTATTTGCTGCCCTATCTGGTAATCGGTCTGAGTACTAATTACAAAACCATCCCGGTTGTAGTACAATACCTGGTAGGCTCTTACGGTGCAAAGGATCTGGGTGCCATGATGGCACTGTTGGTATTGTCTGTTATCCCTATCATCGTCTTCTATCTGACCTGTCAGAAGTACATCATCGAAGGCGTGGTAGCCGGAGCAGTTAAGGGTTAAACGAAAAAGTTACAACGGGAGATTTATGTTATGAGAAAAAGTGGAATCCTGCTGCCGGTGAGCAGTCTGCCTTCCAAATACGGAATCGGCTGCTTTTCCAAAGAAGCATACAAATTTATTGACAGATTAAAAGAAGCCGGTCAGGCATACTGGCAGATCCTGCCGTTAGGTCCGACCAGCTATGGAGATTCTCCTTACCAGTCCTTCTCCACCTTTGCAGGGAATCCTTATTTCATCGATCCTGAGGATCTGGTGGCGAGAGGCTATGTGACCGCTGAGCAGTGCAATGCTTATGATTTCGGTACCGACATTCATTCCGTGGACTACGGTAAAATCTACAAGAGTCGCTTCCGCCTGCTAAAAGAAGCGTTTGATAATAGTCATATTGAAGAAGATGCAAGATTTCAGGAGTTTGTACAGAAGAATGCATACTGGCTGGAGGATTATGCATTATATATGGCAGTCAAGGACGGCTTCCGTGGTATCTGTTGGGCAGCCTGGGAGGATGATATCAAACTGAGAACTCCTGCGGCTATGGACAAATATCGCAGAAAATATGCGAGAGAGATCGCTTTTTACCAGTTCCAGCAGTATCTGTTCCAGGTACAGTGGGAGAAACTAAAGACCTATGCCAACGATAACGGCATCAAGATTATCGGGGATATTCCCATTTATGTGGCATTTGACAGCTCAGATGCCTGGGCGAACCCGGAGCTGTTCCAGTTTGACGAGGATTGTGAGCCGGTAGCAGTAGCGGGATGCCCTCCCGATGCATTTTCTGCCACCGGACAGCTGTGGGGCAATCCTCTGTATAACTGGGAACATCACAAAGAGACCGGTTATGCCTGGTGGATGCAGCGGCTGGCAGCCTGCTTTGAGCGCTATGATGTGGTACGTATCGATCATTTCCGTGGATTCGATGCTTATTATGCGATTCCCTATGGGGAACCCACTGCGGAGCACGGTCACTGGGAACAGGGTCCGGGATACGATATTTTCCGTGCCATGAAGGAAAAATTGGGAGAAAAAGAAGTTATTGCAGAAGACCTTGGCTTTTTAACACCATCTGTGATAGAATTAGTGAAGAAATCCGGTTATCCAGGTATGAAAATTTTGCAGTTTGCTTTTGATTCCCGTGAGGAAAGTGATTATTTGCCGCATAATTATACACATAATTGCGTAGTATATACAGGAACTCATGATAATGATACTGTGATGGGGTGGTATGACACCTTGAAGGGAGCTGACAAAAAGCTCTGTGACGACTATCTGCGTCTGAAAAATGCGGACGGAGAGCCGATTCCCAGAGAGCAGATTCCCTGGGAATTCGTGCGTGCCGCAATGTCCAGCGTAGCGGATATGGCGATCATTCCCATGCAGGATTATCTCGGTTTGGGATCGGAGGCCCGCATCAACATTCCTTCCACACTTGGCACCAACTGGATGTGGAGAATGGGGAACGGAGATTTTACAAAGGAGCTTGCAGGGCGGATCCGCAGCATGACGAAGCTGTACGGCAGATAAGTCTGTAGGCTTAGAAAGGTTTGCATTCCATGGAGGAAATCACGATCAGAGACATTGCCAGAATCTGCGGTGTCGGCGTCAGCACGGTATCCCGTGCCATAAATAACCACCCGGACATCAATCCTGAGACCAAAGAAACGATCATGCGGGTGATCAAAGAGAATAACTACGTACCCAACAACAGTGCCAGAAACCTGAAGCGTCAGGATGCCAAGGCAATTGCAGTACTGGTCAAAGGTATTAATAACTCTTTCTTCAGCCAGATGATCAAGGTATTGGAGGAAGAGATCAAGGAAAAGTCCTACTCCATGGTTTTGCAGCATGTCGATTATGACGATGATGAAGTGGAGGTGGCACTGAAGCTTGTAAAGGAAAAAAGGCTTCGGGGCATTATTTTTCTCGGTGGTTATCTGGTTCACAGCGAGGAAAAACTGGCACAGCTTCATGTACCGTTTATCTTGAGTACTACCGGAATGCTGCCAAAGGGATTCAGCCGTAATACCTATTCTTCCGTGACCGTGGATGATACCAAAGAAAGCTACAAGATGGTGGACTATCTGTGTAAGAATGGGCATAAGGATATTGCGATCGTCTGTGCCCGCAAAACGGATGCTTCCATCGGTAAGTTGCGTTTGGAAGGCTATAAAAAGGCGTTGAAGGATAACGGAATAGAAGTAAGGGAAGAACTGATCCTGCCCATGAGGAGTGACCTTGAGGATTACTCCCTGGAGAATGGCTACATGGTGACGAAGGAATTCCTGGAGAAGCAGATTCCGTGCACGGCGATCTTCGCAATCTCCGATATGCTGGCAATCGGTGCTGGAAAAGCATTGTCTGATGCCGGATACAGGGTACCGGAAGATATTTCCCTGACAGGCTTTGATGGTGTGGAAATCGGGAAATATGTTATCCCGTCATTGACGACTTTAAAACAGCCGGTAGACAGCATGGCGAGAGAGACCGCCCGGATTCTGTTTGACATTATCGGGAAAAAAGCGAAACACCAGCACTGTGTATTCGACGGAGAACTGGTGATCCGGGATTCTACGATATCGAGGACGTAAGAAAGAGTCATACAGTCCCTATGGGGACGAAGGGAATGCTGTATGGAAATACATGGTTTTAACAAGACAACTTTATTAGATTATCCGGAACATATTGCAGCCACTGTTTTTACAGGAGGCTGCAATTTTCGCTGTCCGTTTTGCCACAATGGGGAACTGGTACTGGATCCTGGATGCCAGCCGTCTGTTCCGGAGGAGGAAGTGCTTGCTTATCTGAAAAAAAGGCAGGGGATCCTCCAGGGTGTCTGTATCACCGGCGGAGAGCCGACTCTGCAGCGGGATCTTCGCAAGTTCCTGCAAAAGATCAAGGAGCTGGAGTATCCCATTAAGCTGGATACCAACGGGTATATGCCAGGAGTATTGTGGGAATTGTTACAGGAGCACCTGATCGATTATGTGGCGATGGATATTAAGGCTTCCAGGGATAATTATGCTCGGGCGGCGGGACTGCCACATATGGATATCTCTCGCATTGAGGAGAGTATCGGTATCCTGAAAAGCAGCGGAATTCCCTATGAATTCCGAACTACTGTGGTAAAGGGGATTCATACCGTGGGAGAATTTAAGGAGATCGGCAGATGGATCGAAGGGTGTCCTGCATACTACTTGCAGAGTTATCAGGAGAATGATAAATGCCTGTACCGGATGACACAGACAGCAGAAAGCAATGCTGATAAGCCGGGCGATGCGGAACTGTTCGGTGCTTTCTCGCGGGAGGAACTGGAACAGATGGCGGAATTCGTCCGAAAATATGTGGGTAAAGTTGTGTTGCGGGGCGTGGTCGGGACATGATGCCATTATGATGCAATGGTTGTATATACTGGCATTAGGAGGTAAATAAAATGAAAAAGAAATTATTGGCTACAATACTTACAGGACTGTTGCTTGCGTTTACGGCATGCGGAAGTCAGGAATCCCCAGTGATCCAGGAGGTGACCGGCACCGCAATTGAGAATACGCAGGAAAGCGTACTGGAGAATGCAGAAACGGAGACTGCATCGCAGCAGGAGATGCAGACCGAGACTGCGACAACCGGCAAAGTGGAGATTACCACAGAGGATTTTGAAGGCAGCAGTGATCCGGAAAATGCGGAACGAAAATACACCTATACCTATCAGGTGCCGACGATCACGATAGAAGGTAATGAAGAAGCGCAGGACAAGATCCAAAAGGATTTGAACGCGTATGTGGAAACTTTTTTGGAGAGTATCAACAATAGTGATTTCGGTACAGTTTATGAGGGCGAGATGTCGGGAGTGACAAGCTATGAAGAGCTTTCATTTCAGGTGATCCGTGCAGATGACAAGGTGATCAGCGTGGTATGGGGCAATGAGGGCTATAATCAGGGAGCGCATGGCTGGTACATACAGGATTACAGAAACTATTATACGCAGACAGGAGAAAAAATTACCTTTGACAGTCTCGGAAACAGCTTCCGTGACAAAGCACTGGAACTGGTGACGAAAAAAGCTGCCGAGATGCAGGCGACGGATGACTGCTTCTTCCCTGATTATGAGAAGAGTATTAAACTGGTAGTGTTAGATGGTACGGAAAATATGGATACTATCTATCAGGAAATCTATGGAGCGGACATTGCAGGCACCGGCAATGGACCGGCAAGCCCGACCTTCGGCATTACGGGAGATGGATCCGTCTTTGAATCCGGGCAGTATGTACTGCAGCCGTATGCAGTGGGGATTATAGATTTTGAAATCCCGGCAAGTGATTTCGGGGATGCTCTGGCAGCAGATATTTTTAAACAAAATATCCGATAAAACACTCCAAAACGTCCTGCTGCGAGAAAATGGAGGGAATTTTTATGCTTACATCACTGGGACTGATTTTTTTGCTGGGACTTCTTATGGCAGCAATCTGCCAGAAGATTCACCTGCCACGCATTATTGGAATGTTGTTTACCGGAATTTCCAATACAAAACCCCGACAGTTATCATAACTGCCGGGGTTTTAAGGAGGATAGAAATCGTTTTGAAAGGAATTAGCCCATCGTAATAACTACGTTGTACTCTTCCTTGCCCTTTTCGTAAGGGATGATGTGTCCGTCAACAGCCTTGCCATCTACGGTCATGGATACCACACCCTTCTCCACGTTCTGAGGATTCTTCACCTGAATGTGATAGGTGCCCTCACGGAACTTACGGGTGATGGAGAAATCGCCGAAGCCCTTAGGAATACAAGGATCTACGGATAATCCCTGATGGGTAGGATATACACCCAGGATGTACTGGGAGATATTTACGAAAGTCCATGCCGCGGTACCGGTCAGCCAGCTGTTTTTCGCTTCGCCGTGGAATTTTGCATCCTTACCGGCTACCATCTGGGAGTATACATAAGGCTCGGTACGATGGATCTCGCTGATATCCTCAATGTATGCGGGACAGGTCTTACGGTAGATTTCGAAGGCTCTGTCACCTCTGCCCAGAACAGTTTCTGCGATGGATACCCAGGGATTGTTGTGGCAGAAGATACCGGCATTCTCCTTGTATCCGGGGGGATAAGAGGATACTTCACCAAGTTCGAGGTGATACTCCGTGTATGCAGGTTGTAAGATCATGACACCATACTTGGTATCCAGTCTTTCTTTTACGGAATTCAGTGCCTTCTCGGCAAGCCCTTCCTTTACACCGACACCGGCGAGTACACAGAAGCCCTGAGGCTCGATGTAGATCTGACCTTCGCGACATTCCTTGGAACCTACCTTGTGGCTGTAAGCATCGTAAGCACGAACGAACCAGTCGCCGTCCCAGCCATCCTTCAGGATCGCATCGTACATTGCCTGTACTTCCTTGCGTGCGCGGGCAGCTTCATCAGCATCACCCATCAGCTCACACAGCTGGGCATATTCTTCGCCGTATTTTACGAACATACCGGCAATGAATACGGATTCTGCCACGGGTCCTTCACTCGGACCGAAGGTTTGGAAGGATTCTCCGGGATGAGCGGAGAAGCAGTTCAGGTTCAGACAGTCATTCCAGTCGGCGCGGCCGATCAGAGGCAGATTGTGAGGACCTTTGTGGTTGATGATATAGTCTAAGGAGCGTTTTAAGTGATCCATCAGAGGAGCAGCTACGCTCATATCGTTGTCGAAAGGAACCATCTGGGTCAGGATGGAGGTATCACCGGTCTCTCTTACGTAAGCACTGGTACCTGCAATGAGCCACAGAGGATCATCGTTGAAGCCGCTGCCAATATCGGAGTTGCCCTTCTTGGTCAGAGGCTGGTACTGATGGTAAGCGCTGCCGTCCTGGAACTGGGTGGAAGCGATATCGATGATACGCTCTCTTGCACGATCCGGGATCAGATGTACGAAGCCGAGCAGATCCTGGCAGGAATCACGGAAGCCCATGCCACGACCGATTCCGGACTCATAATAAGAAGCGGAACGGGACATGTTGAAGGTTACCATGCACTGATACTGGTTCCAGGTGTTGACCATACGGTTTACTTTTTCGTCAGCAGAATCTACCGTGTAACGGGCAAGTAACTGTTTCCAGTAAGCCTGCAGCGCTGCGAAAGCTTCTTCTACCTGGGCGTCGGTCTGGTATTTTGCCAGCATTTCCTTCGCGCGGGTCTTGTTGATCACACCGTAGGACTCCCACTTCTCGTCTTCGGGATTCTCGATATAGCCCAGTACGAAGATGAAAGTCTTGGTCTCGCCGGCTGCCAGATCCACATTGATCTGATGAGAAGCAATGGGAGACCAGCCGCTTGCCATGGAGTTTGTGCACTTGCCGTTCTCAACCGCTTCGGGAGAATCCGCACCTCTGTACGCACCAAGAAAAGCATCTCTGCTGGTATCGAAACCATCAATCTTCGTATTTACAGAATAGATTGCGTAATGATTACGGCGTTCGCGGTACTCGGTCTTGTGGTAAATAGTCGAATCCTGTACCTCCACTTCGCCGGTGCTTAAGTTACGCTGGAAGTTCTTCATATCATCATCGGCATTCCACAGACACCATTCTACATAAGAGAATACGGACAGCTTCTTGTCCTCGGAGCTTCCGTTGGTCAGAGTCAGCTGGGAGATCTCACAGTTATCATTCAGAGGAACGAAGGAGAGCACGGAAGCCTTAACACCGTTCTTGGAAGAGGTGAAACGGCTGTAACCGATACCGTGACGGCACTCGTAAGAATCCAGCTCGGTCTTCGTAGGCTGCCAGCCGGGATTCCATACGGTATCTCCATCCTTAATATACAGATATTTGCCGTTGATGTCTGCCGGTACATTATTGTAACGATAACGGGTCAGACGCAGCAGTTTGGCATCCTTATAGAAGGTATATCCGCCGCAGGTGTTGGATATCAGACTGAAAAACTCGTTGCAACCCAGGTAGTTGATCCAGGGAAGCGGAGTCTTGGGAGTGGTGATGACATATTCCTGATGCACATCATCAAAATGACCATACTTCATAAGAAAATCTCCTTCTTTCATGTTGTTGTATGTTGAGTGTTTGCTTTTTTGTTGCGGATTGCTTAATGATAAGTAAACGATTAAGTAATCCGAAATTCTGATTTGTATTATACAGAAGCAGTGCTGAAAATGCAATACGAATCTTGAAAAAGCCTGTAAAATGCGCAATATATACAAATACGCAAGAAAAACATGGACAGAAGATACAAAACAAAACGGATCTTGAAAAAAGCGGATTTACGAAACGAAATAGTAGCAAACGTTATCGCATACTTTTCCATTATATAGAAGAAACCCAATCGCTGTACAAGCCAAATGTACAAAAACACCTATTAGAAATTGTTAATTATAGACAAAGTGGATACTTTTTAGAAAAAAACTGCAAAAAAGTATTGCAAAATGCTCAAAGGTGGTATATATTAAAACTACGAAAACGATTAAGTTACAAAACAGGTCGGATGAAATGACGAAGACATGAAACAGGAGAACGGTATGGCATCATTGAAAGACATTTCCAAGATTTGTGGAGTCTCCGTTGCAACTGTCAGCAAGGCACTGAACGACCACAAGGACATTGGAGAAGAAACCAAAGCAAATATCAGACGGGTAGCCAAGGAGATGGGATATTCCCCGAACCTTTCCGCCAGAGCACTGAAGACGAACAGAACTTATGGAATAGGAGTCCTCTTCGTAGATGAAGCACAAAGCGGTCTGACCCATGATTACTTTTCCAGTGTACTGGACAGCTTCAAAAGGACAGCAGAGAAGAGCGGTTATGACATTACCTTTATTAACAGCTGCAAGAACCGTCCGGATCGGATGTCCTACCTGGAACACAGCAGGTACAGAGGCTTTGACGGAGTGGTGCTCGCCTGTATCGATTTCGCAGATCCCGAAGTCATCGAATTAGTACAGAGTTCCATCCCGGTAGTTACTATTGACTATCTGTTTAATAACCGTATCGCAATCATGTCGGACAATGTGACAGGTATGAAAGAACTGCTGGAATACATATATAGCAGAGGACATAGAAAAATTGCCTATATACACGGCGCAATGTCAGCGGTTACCTCGGGACGATTATCCAGCTTCTACCGGACGGCAGAACGACTGGGACTACAGATTCCCGATGAGTACATCAGAGAAGCAGCTTACAGAGATACTGCCACGACCTATCGTGTGACCAACGAATTACTGGATCTTCCGGATCCACCGACATGTATCATTTATCCGGATGACTTTGCTTCTTTCGGAGGCATCAATGCTATCAGGGAGAGGGGGTTACAGATTCCCGAAGATATCTCGGTGGCAGGATATGATGGGATTCAGTCCGCAAGACAGCTGGAGCCCAGGCTGACCACAGTCCAGCAGGATACCGAACAGATCGGTTGCCTGGCAGCCAGAGAACTGATCAGCCTCATAGAGAGACCTAAGACCACCATTATCGAACAGGTCATAGTACCCGGTAAGGTAGTGGAAGGCAAGTCGGTAGCACAGATTCCGACAGACAAATAATCAGGCATTTATATGGAAGCGCCGCAACCGCAACCATATGAAGATAAATGCAACAAGCACTTACAACAAACATTCAACAAAAAATGGGAGGAAACAAACATGAAGAAGAACTATTTATGGAGAAAAATGACAAGTGGTCTTATGGCAGCTGCGGTTACAGTAACTGCAATGCCGGGACTTGGACTTACAATGGTACAGGCAGAAGAAAAGAAAACATTAAAAGTAGCTATGGAGTGCAGCTATGCTCCATACAACTGGACTCAGCCAGATGATTCCAACGGAGCAGTTCCCATTTCAGGAAGCTCTGACTACGCATATGGTTATGACGTCATGATGGCAAAACATATCTGCGACGAGCTGGGCTATGACCTGGAAATCGTAAAGCTGGACTGGGATTCCCTGGTACCTGCTGTACAGTCCGGAAAAGTTGACTGTGTTATTGCAGGACAGTCAA
>ENA-OPCM01001764-OPCM01001764.1-human-gut-metagenome-genome-assembly--contig:-NODE-1764-length-13532-cov-2.425466_pt1 | contig 13532 bp, 7 predicted proteins | sample MGYA00241252_ERZ501484 | MGnify/ENA primary metagenome ERZ501484 (study PRJEB25962, sample SAMEA2042583) | human gut metagenome | biome: human gut; feature: human-associated habitat; material: faeces...
AGTGGCCGCCGCCAGCAGAAATGCCAGAATACTGGTTCCGATTTTTTTGTTCTTCATCATTCATTCCTCCTGTTCGTCCGATGTGTGCATACACCGGACATCAGCTGAAAAATTTCCGGAAGCCTCATTGCCCGGAATATTTCTCATATTTCTCCTTATAGCTCAAATTGTGGTGGATAGCTCACATTGTGGTGACACATTTTTCCACCCAATTTTCACCTTCATTTTACGCCTTTTTCCCTGTAATGTCAATCTGCTTTTTCAACAAAAATGCAATGTTTTCAGTGTGCACATTACACAACATATTTGCATTTTTTGTTTATTTTTATCGTATAAAGCAACAGAATATATGACTGATTTTCCGCATACATTACAACAGCCCGCCGATAAAATTTCAATGTGCATTTGGAAACAAATCGGTAAAGGATGTTTACAATTTATATTTCATGTCGAAAAGTGTTGACAAACAGAAATCCAGTGGGTATAATAATAAAGAATGGCTCTGGCGAATATCCACGCTGCAGAGCCCGCTTCTCTCAATGTAATATTTTTTTAATTTTTCCAGAAACAGAGGTTCTACTGTCTTCGGACTGACCGCAGCTGTCATCAGTTTGTCAACATACTCGGAACGCCGACACGCGGTGAAGTTCAATGATGCTGTATTCCGCACAGCCCTCGTACCATGGAAGAAAGGAAAGATGACAGTGAACAATAAAGACCAATCCCCTGCCGGAAATGCTCCCAAGCAGCATCTGACCAAAGACGAAATGCGGGAAAAAATCAAAGCTTCTCTCGCTGCAAAAGAGGCAACAGAATTTCAGTCATCATCGCCGAAACCGTCTTCTGAACGCTTTTCCGGACAGAATCGTCCGGCTTCCCGCAGCCCTGAAAACGGCTCCGCTTCGGAACGCACCCGTTCGGACAAGGCACGGCAGATCCATGATGCCGTTTCTTCCGGCTATGCCTATGACCAGCCGCGGCAGCAGCGTGCACCACAGCCGCAGCACCAGCAGCGTTCCGGAGGCAACGTGGCAACAGCACAGCGTCCGCCCCGCCCTACACCGCCCAGACATTACGAACCGGTGCGGGAGGAGTCCAACGCCGGAAAGATCTGCATCATCATTGGTATTGCCGTGCTGGCTGTACTCCTGCTGAGTTACATCGCCGGACTGGCTGTCTATCACAGCAAGTTTCTTCCTAAAACTTACGTCAACGGCGTGGACATCGGCGGCATGACCGCGGAGGAAGCCAGTGACGCAGTTCTGAATACCGCACAGGATATGGGACTGACATTCATTCCCAAAAGCGGCGACCCGATCACCTTCAAGGGCTCCTCATTCGGCTGCACCGTTACCCTGCCAGACAACGCTCTGACAGAGCCGGCAGACGAAAGTCACGCCCTCTGGTTCAGAAAGCTGTTCTCCAAGACCGAGTATACAGTCAAGGTGCAGGATTCCTACTCGGAAGATGCACTGGTCAGCCTGATTGCCGCCTATGACTGGGGCAATGTACCGCCCACCGATGCCAAGGTTGTCCAGAACGAGGACGGTTCCTTTACCATTCAGCCGGAAGATAACGGCAACATGGTAGACACCCAGAAGCTGTCCGACTACACGGTCGCACAGATGCGGGAGGGCAACAACACCATTCAGATGGCAGACAGTGACTGCTACAAAAAGGCAGCTGTCACTGCGGAAAGTCTGGAGCCTACACTGGCACTGTACAACAAGATCGGTGCTGTAGAGATCACCTATGACATGACTGACCGCGAGGAAATTTTCGATCCGGTTGGCACGGAAAAGCTGGATCACGCTACTATCATGGACTGGATCACCACGGACGGCGATGACATCACTGTGGACACCGACAAAGCTTCCGCATGGGTGCAGGAACATATCGCTGACAAGTACGACACACTGGTGACCGGCTACAACTTCAAGTTCAAAGCCACCGAAGACGGAGAGATTACCCTGCCAATCGGTTCTGACGGCATCTACGGCTGGAAAACCAATGTTTCTGCCACTGTGGAAAAGCTGGTAGATTACATCAAAGCCGGCGAGGCAGTAACCATTGAACCGGTATATAAGGTAGAGGGATTCCGCATGAATTCCAACGCCGGCGTTACCTATACCGGAAACACCTACATTGAAGTGGACATCTGCCACCAGCACTTGTGGTACTATGTCAATGGCGAACTGTTTCTGGAGTCCGATGTGGTTACCGGTAAGGAGTCCGATCCGACACGTGCCACACCGCCGGGAGCATACAAGGTATGGTCCAGAGAATCTCCGCGAAAGCTGGGGACTTACGCAGTGCAGGGCTATGAAACATGGGTAAATTACTGGATGCCCGTCACCTATACCGGCATCGGTCTGCACGACCTGAACCGCAGTGCCTACGGCGGTGACATCTACATCAACAACGGTTCCCACGGCTGTATCAACCTGCCGCTGGACGTTGCCAAAAAGATCTATGACAAGGTCACTATCAACACACCGGTTATGATCGTCCCGTAAACCACAGCCACTATAACAACGAAAAAAGCGTACCGTTTTCTTGTGAAACGGTACGCTTTTTGTTATGGCAGCACGGCACAAAACTGTGCGGCATTGCCTTTTGTTATTATCCGCGGCGTACTGCCGGCATCATGCTGGTGAATGCTGCTTCGTCTTCGGTAACTTCTCCCTCCGGATACTGGAACCGGATCAGACGATCACCCTGAAAAGTCAGCTGTCCCTGCTGATGAAACGGGGTTTCGATATACGCTTTTTTGCTGGTAACAATATGCAGCACATCACCCTTGCGGGTCTTGAAAATCAACTCATAGTATTCGTTGTACAGTTTCAAAGTGCCGCTGGGATCCATGGTTCTGCGGCGTTCATCTACCTTTTGTACCAGAACAGCGATCACAGTACGGGGTGGATTTTTTCCGCGGTTTGGTTTACGCATTGCTCTTTCTCCTGTGATATAATATTCCCGATTAAACTCCAGCGACTGCCGTTTGTCGGCAGTGTTTGGATTCTGTACCAGAAGCCGGCTCAGCTTCTGCCGGAACGGGCTTTGCCGAGAACCCAGCATCACCACCAGCAGCAGCACCACGGCAACAGCAACCATGATAATCAGGAAATTATCGATCGCATTTCCGAATCTGCCTGTCATATGTATTCCTTTCTGTGGGAACGCATTTTCGTAAACGGATTACGAAAGCAGTTTCTCACATTCCATTGGGATTCTGCTTTGTGAAACGCCAGCTGTCGGCACACATCTGCTGCAAATCCGCAGTTGCTTCCCAGCCAAGCAGTTTCTTTGCTTTCGACGGATCTGCATACGAGGTGGCAATATCTCCGGCACGGCGTTCCGTGATCTCTACCGGAATCTTCTTGCCGCATGCCTTTTCATACGCATGCACCACGTCCAGCACGCTGCTGCCGTGACCGGTACCCAGATTGATCGGTTCAAAGCCACGGTGCTCCAGTCCGTATGCCACGGCTGCCACGTGACCGGTTGCCAGATCCATAACATGGATATAGTCCCGCACACCAGTGCCGTCCGGCGTGTCATAGTCATCACCGAATACCCGCACATGATCCAGCTTGCCCAGTGCCACCTGTGCCACATAGGGCACCAGATTATTGGGGATTCCGTTGGGATTCTCGCCCAGCAGACCGCTGATGTGAGCACCGATCGGGTTGAAATACCGCAGAGCCACAGCCGTGAACTCCGGATTGGCAGTGCAAACGTCCCGCAGAATCTGTTCGATCATGACCTTGGTGTAGCCATAGGGATTCGTTGCAGAGGTCGGCATTTCCTCCACGTAGGGAGCCTCATTGTTGCAGCCGTAAACGGTCGCACTGGAGGAGAAAATTATCACGTTGCAGTGATACTCCCGCATGACACGCAGCAGGGAGAGTGTACCGCTGATGTTGTTCTCGTAGTATTCCAGCGGCTTTTCCACCGATTCGCCAACTGCCTTCAGACCGGCGAAGTGAATTACGGCATCGATCTTGTTGTCCTCAAAAATCTGCCGCATGTCCTCCTCGTCACGCATGTCTGTGCGATAGAACCGCACATGCCTTCCGGTGATCATCTCGATACGGGCAACTGCCTCCACCTTTGAATTGCAGAGATTGTCCATAATCACGACCTGATAGCCGGCATTAATCAATGCCACACAAGTATGACTGCCGATAAAGCCAGTACCGCCAGTGACCAGAATTTTTCCCATGTTACTTTACGCTTCCTTTCAATTTCTGTCAAATGGAGAGGGATTTTTCCCTCCTATCAGTTTGCCCTGAAAGGCAAACTTTCAGCAGCACTGCACAAAAGCACAATGCTGCCTTATATCAATACAGTCATGCCGCCAACGGAACGAATTCGCAGCACGTGGCAGCAGCCCTTTCCCAGAACGGATTCCATACCCTCCTGAAACTGGGACAGCAGCACAGCCGGCACAAATGCCTGTACTGTTCCGCCGAAACCGCCGCCGTGTACACGGATTGCTCCCCTGCCGCCCAGCACTGCCGAGCCGACTGCAAGGGCAATGGAGATGGGCTGGTCTTCCGGTGCGGAGGACGGGTAGACGTTTTGCAGCAGGCAATAGGAAGACTGTCCGGAGTTCTGTACCAGGTGCAGGAACGCCTCGAAATCGCCCCGATCCAGTGCATCAGATTCGCCCTGTGCCCGTCCGTCCTCCCGATAAAAGTGCATCGCACGAAGCACTGCACGGTCACCGAAGGCTTTCCGCAGTTCCGGAATGGAACGCAGCACCTGTGCCGACGGAACTTCCGCCAGAACGTCCTTGCCGAAATACTTTGCCACTTCCTGCATTTCTGCCGGAATCGCAGCGTATTCCGCTGTCAGGTCTGCGTGGTTTCCGCCGGTATCCACAATGCAAAGTACATAACCAGTTCTGGAAAAGTCAAATGCAACTGGGTGCACTGCCGGCAGCATCGGATTGGCAAAGTCAATGGCAACAGCACCGCCTACTGACGAAGCCATCTGATCCATTAACCCGCAGGGCTTCTGGAAATACACGTTTTCCGCATACTGCCCCATTTGTGCCAGTTCTACCGGTGTGAACCGATTTTTGGCATACAGGGCATTGCAGATATTTCCCAGCAGAACCTCAAAAGCTGCTGATGAGGACAGACCAGAGCCTGCCATGACCTGCGAGGTGGTGTATGCATCAAAACCGGTTTCCAGCGAACAGCCGTACTGCTTGAAGCGGGCAGCGATTCCGCGGATCAGTTCCGCAGCTGTAGGCTTTTTGTCCGTTACCGGTTCCAGTTCTTCCAGAGAGATCTCATCTTCCGGAAAGCCCTCTGAATGCACCCGGATCGTGGTATCTTCCCGTCTTGCCACAACAGCGATCACGTCCAGATTGATGCTTGCCGCCAGTACGTGACCATGCTGGTGGTCAGTGTGGTTTCCGCCCAGTTCTGTCCGTCCCGGTGCAGAAAAAATGGCAATTCCCCGACCGCTGCCGTACAGCTGCACAAAACTGTCAATGGCACACAGCAGCCGGTTCCGATAAGCTTCCGCCAGATCTTCACCGCCGCCAAGTACTGCCGCGATGTGCATGAATTCTTCCGACTGCAGCAGTCTGCGAGCCTCCTCAATTGTCTTCAATGTGATGTCCCTTTCTCAAATCGCTTTTTCGGGTAACTGCGGTATTGCCCTTGGTTCCCCGAAAGCGGCAATCTGCGTTCCTACAATTCTCCACTATTCAGTATAACCGATTTTTCACGATTTTGCAAGCATTCTTTGTGATTTTTTCTATCTCGATACAGAATTCGAAAAAAACAAAGCCTCAGCCTTGAAAATTGAAGTAAATCTTGCCTTACGCTTGCAAACAAAAACCCGATACGGGAATGCTCCCGCATCGGGTTTTTCTTATGCTGTCATATCCTTGTTGTCAGAAACGCTTACGCGTTTGAAATCAGAGAACCGGATTATTCAGCCCACATAGAGCCCTTCAGGTTCTTCAGATCCGGGCAAACCGGATTGTCCCAGGTAGTGCTCTTATGACCAGCACCAACCAGAGCAACATAGTATGCCTGGTAGAAGATGTCAGTTGCTTCCAGCTTGCCGTCTGCAGAATTCTCTCCTGCCTTGCTTTCGGTATCAATATCCGTCAGGAAGAAGGACAGTTTCTCCAGATTCTCATCCTGTGCGTGCTCTGTGCCGTCCAGAAGCTTTGCATCCTTATCACCAGCACCCTGTCTTGCAATGTAGTAGCTGCTGTAGTACATATCGGTAGCCTCTACCTTACCGGACAAGTCAGTATCGCCCTTTACGCCGATGTAAACCTTTGCAGTAGCAACCTTTTCACCCTTATACAGGATATCGAGGTCGGTATCTACATATGCCTTGCCTTCGCTGTCGAACAGTGCCTTCGGGCTTTCTGCACCAAAGGTCAGATCGTCCATGACGCTCTCGCCGTTTACAGTTGCAGACTTCACAAGGTCAGCAGCGTTGAAATTACGTCCGTCAATAGACAGATAGAAGTTTGCATCCGGATTTACTTCGATTTCCAGTTCTGCTTCTGCAGTCGTGGTGGTTACTTCTGTAGTAGTGGTAGCTTCGGTAGAAGCTGTCGTGTTTTCTGTGGTAGTGGTTGCTTCTGTAACAGTTGTTGTAGCTTCTGTGGTAGTTGCTTCTGTAGTAGAAGAAACAGCTGCCGGTGTGGTAGTGGTTGCTTCAGTAGTTGCTTCCGTGGTTTCTTCTGTAGTAGTTGTTGTGGTGGTAGTAGTTGTGCTGGTAGTCGTCTTCTTGCTGAAGTCCGGCAGCTCTTCTGTTGTAGAAGCTGTGGTCTTCTTGCTGAAGTCCGGCAGCTCTTCTGTTGTAGCAGTTGTAGTTGCCTTTGTAGTAGTTGTTTCAGATTCTGTTACAGTAGTGGTTGTTGCACTGGTGCTGGTGGTTGTCGGACCTGCACTGGTGCTGGTTGCCGTAGCAGTTGTTGCTTTAGTAGTAACAGTCGTTGCTTCGGTAGTAGTGGTAGTTGCTTCGGTAGTCGTTACAATAGGTTCTTCGGTAGTGGTGGTTGTAGCAGCAGTCGTTGTTGTAGTGGTTGCTGCAGTTGTGGTGGTGACAGTCGTAGCCTCTGTAGCAGTTGTAGTCTGCGGTTCTTCTGTGGTAGTAGTCGTTGCCGCAGAGGTTGCGGTTGTAGTGGTGGTAGCTGTTGTAGTAGTTGTAGTTGTAGCAGTTGTTGTTTCGGTGGTTTCCACTACATCATTCATGATTACGCGGATCGCACCGTCCTTCAGACCAACCATTTCGTCGAAGATGTCTTCGCCGGTTACGCCCTCGCCGTTCAGGTAGTTGAAACGCTTGACATCTACCATCGTGGTGCCGCTGGGCAGTTTGTCAGAACCATTCGGTGCCCAGTCTACAGGGAACTCATAGTACTCAACAGTCTTGCCATCGTATTCACCAGTCTGAAGTGTCAGACCATATTCGTCAGCCAGTGCCTGTACAGTATCCTTATCCGGCACATTGAAGATCATGCGGAATACCTGATTCATCTTTGTCGGGTCAGTTGCACCTTCGGCAGAACGTGCACCAATGAAACGGATCCAGCGGTCGCTGCCGTCAGTAATTTTAGAAGTGCCGTCCTTGTATGCAATGAAATCATTTGCATTCGGAATACCGCTGCCGAAGTCGTTGACAACAAATGCTCTCTTTTTCAGCAGCTTGGACGGAATGGTGTACAGCTTTGCGGTTGCTTCCGGCAGGTTGACAACGCAGTTGATACCATAGCTGGTTGCGTCTACGCCTTCCTTGGCAGTTACCTTCACGCCCAGAGTGTAGTTCTTCAGAGAAGTGGCATCCTTTTCACTGGGATATACGAATACTTCGTCAATGTCCAGATTGATGTCCTTTTCTTCTGTTACAGTGGTGGTTGTGGTTGTAGTAATCGTGTCAGTTGTAGTGGTTTCAGTCTGTGCATCTGTGTAAACGCGGATACCGCCGTTGTAGTAAACTACATCAGTGGTCGCAATATCTGTGCCGTTTTCGTCAATGTACTGACGGTTCGGAGCCAGATAGCCGTCGCCGTGTGTACCCTCAAAGTCCCAGTTTACCTTCTGATACTCTGCAAAGTTTACCGGGAACAGATAGTAGCTGTCGCCGTTTTCATCTGTCTGCAGTTCCAGACCGTATTCCTTTGCGATGTCCACTGCGTTTTCTGCAATGGTGCAGTTGATGTCGATCACCTTGTCACCGCTGATCGTGATCGTGCTGGTACTGGAAGTCCACTGGAAATACATCCAACGCTTGGACGGCTCAACGCTCATATCCTGACCGTTTGCCTCATAGCCCTTCAGGTTCTGCGGAGAAGGAGCCAGGTCGCCGCTGACATAAACGTCCCTATAACCATAGTCCTTCTTGTTCTTCGGATTCTTGTAGATCGTCAGGATCTTGGAAGTAACTTCCGGAACTTCCAGAGCGAAGTTGAAGCCCTGTGCGTCCACATAGTTTTCAACCAGAACGGACAGCGGGATCTTTGCATAGTTGCTTGCAGTCTTGACCTGTGCTTCGTCTACCTTGAAGATGATGCCCTTGCCCTTCGGAGCTTCTGTCGTGGTGGTGCTGATGGACTTGGTAGTGGTTACAACAGTGGTGTCTGCCTTTGTAGCAGTGGTCTGTTTTGCTGTGGTTGTTGCAGCAGATGCAGAAGTTTCTGTAGCCTTGCTGGTTTCAGCAGATGCTTCTGTCGAAGTAGAAGCAGTGGTTTTTGCTGTAGTGTCAGCTGTGGTAGCTACAGTTGTAACTGTGGTTTCCTTAGTAGTTTCCTTGGAAGTAACAGTAGTTTCTTCTGTCGTTGCAGAAACGGTGCTTTCTTCTGTGGTTGCAACTGTTTCAGTGGTTACAGTGGTCACAGTTGTGGAAGTAGTGGTCTGATCCGGATCTTCGTCGAAGCACAGTACGATCTTGTCGATTGTCACATCGCCGAACTTCGGATAATAAACCATGAACTGTACAGTTTCACCAACAGTCTTCGGAATATCATAAGATACGATGACCTGCTTGTTTGCCGGTACAGCCAGATCCTTGAATTCCGTGCTCTGCCATTCTTCACCTTCCGGCAGACTGTCGTTCCATGTGCCAAACGCACCGCTGGTGTTCTTGTCATTTGTCTTTACGGTGTAGTAAGCAATTGCCTTGTATGCACCCATGGGATCAAATTCAACCTTGGTGTTGCTTGCCTTGCCGTCAGTACCCTTGTCTTCCTCTGCCTTCGGCGTCAGTTCCTTGGTGTACTTTGCGGAAACTGTAGTGGTCGGCTTTGTGGTCACAGTGGTTGCAGCAGTCGTAGTGATCGTTGCATCATCTGTGTAAATCACAACAGAATCTACAGTGAAGTCCTCATAAGTACCGTCGCCCCAGGCACCAAACTTCAGAGAACCATCATATTCCTTCTGAATGGTTGCGTCCACAGTCTTGGTGATGTCCCAGGTGAATTCGCCGGACTTGCCCAGAGTTTTGTTTTCCTGTGTGGTCTGTGTCCAATAATCCGGTGCTTTCTGTGTAGAAGAACCGAACATATAGTTGTATGTGCCGATTTCCTTATCAGAGGAAACGTTGACAACGACCTTCTTGACAACATTGCTGTTGGTGATGCCAAAGTCAGCCCACTTCCAGCCGATCATGCCTTCCTTCGGGTCAGCCTTCTGTGCATCCTTCAGCAGTTCGCTGTAGGTCTTGCCGACAGTGATCTTTTTCACGCCCTTTTCCTCTGCAGTGGTAACTGTAGTAGCAGCAGTGGTTGCACTGGAAGCAGCAGTAGTTTCAACAGAAGTTTCTGCAGTGGTTTCGTTGGTCGTTGTGGTAGTGGTTTCGGTTGCTACCGGAACGGTAGTTGTGGTGGTTGTGGTAGTTTCATTTGCCAGCTCTACTGTGAAGCTAACTGAAATCACTTCGCCTGCTGCCGGCATATCCCAGCCAGTGGAATCAATTGCCAGCTTGTTGCAGGTGAAATCCCACTCATCAGATGCAGACTGTACAGAAGACGGAGTAAATGTCGTATACTCCTGATTGAGTTCATGAGTTTTTTCGCCGATCTTTACAGAATCAATTGTGATCTTCTTATACAGAGATTTACCGTCGTAAAGATCCGGATCCTGAACGCACAAGTCGAAGAAATTGTAGGAACTCAGAGCATCACCCCAGTCACCTCTTTTTACAGAAACTTCATAAGAGCCGCTCTTATCGATGGTAACATCAGTTCCAGTTCCTGCCTTATAGTTGTTCAGCGACCATTTGCCATCGCTACTCTGAATGTGCAGAAACGCAATCGGTGCGTCATCTGCCGCTGTCGCAGCGAGGGACATCATCGGGGTCACCAATGCACTGGTCAGAATGGTCGTTGCCGCCATTACGCCAGCTGTCAGAGATGAAAGAAACTTTTTCATCTTCATGATTATCATTCTTCCTTTCTTGAATTGATGCGGCGTATTGCCGCTTAGTTGTGTGCAGAGAAGCTTTTGGCATTTCAAAAAAACGAATGCCGCCGCACTGTTTTTCACGTCCCCCTTTCCGCTTTCAAATTGTACAGCCGTGCGATTTGTCCTCTGAAATCCGCCCAGTGCTTTCCTGCACCCTACTTCTCCATATACCAGCATAGCATATTTATCGTTATTTTGCAAGTATTTTTTTTATTTTCCACATATTTTATACAGCACCAATAAAAGCGCACTCTGTTTTTGTGCATTTTTTCTAAATCTCGAATTGCCAGTGAAAAACAACTTGATAATCTGATACGACACGCCGGTGAATTTTGCATTTTTCAAATGTCAATTTCCGGATACATTGTGAACGCCGTCACGGGGTGCGGCGGCGATCTCCTGCAAATCCTGTTCCAGCTGACTGTCCAGCATACGGCAGTTGTTCCGGTCATAGAACACACCGGTAACATCCCACAGCATGGGACACATACCTTTGGTATACGCCGCCTGTGCCACCGCGGTGAGGAATGTCCGGACAGTTTCTTCCGTCTTGTTCTTGGTAAAACAGCCGTACTCCCCGATGATCACCGGCACGCCGTTATCCAGAAACCGGCTTTTTAGCTTGTCCATGTCGTTTTCCAGAATCCTCTGATCTCTGGGTGAGCCCCACATGGTCTTGGCTTTTCCCCAGTCGGCATCTTCTTCCAGAATGCAGAACGTAGGCGGCGTATAATAATGTACCGAAACCGCACATCGTCCGGCTTCGTCCTGCGGCATCTGAAAGGCTTCGTCACAGGTCAGGTCTACGTCAGTGGCATAACCGGCGATCAGCAGATGCCGCCTGGGGTTGTTGCCCCTGGAATCGCGTACCAGATCCACAAACTGCTGGTTGATGCGGTTGACAATGCCGTATGCCTCCGCCTTGCCGTCATCAGAGCCGCTGTAGCGGTTCCACAGATCATCAAAACAGCCTTCTTCGTTCATGGATTCCAGAATCAGGTGGTCACCGTAATCTGCAAACCGTTCTGTCACCTGCTCCCAGATACGGGTATATTTTTCCATACAGGTGTCATAGTCCGTGGAAAATCCTGCGATCCAGCCGTTGTCCCAGTGGAGATTCACCACCGCATACATGCCGTTGTCCAGCACATACTGTGCCACCGTTTCCACACAGTCTAACAGTTCCGGTGCAATGGTGTAGTCCTCTGCCATGAGATTCGACCACGCCACGGGAATCCGCACCGAATCAAAACCGGCGGCAGCGTAGCCGGCAATCATATCCTCTGTAATTGTCGGGCTGCCCCATGCAGTTTCGTAGCTGTTTACCCCGCCGCTGCTGTCGATCCAGTCGCCGCAGGCTTCCAGTGTGTTGCCCAGATTGATGCCCAGCCCCATTTCTTCCACAATCTGGCTGGTAGTCATGTCGTCCCGCATTTCAGTGCGGGGGTTGCTGTCGGCTTCCTCCTTGCTACTCTCCTCTTTAGAGGAATTGCCGCAGCTGCACGACAACACCGCCAGCACCCCTGTCAGCAGCAGAGAAACGACTTTTTTTCCGTTTCGCATGTAACATCTCTTATCCCTTTTTCGGCGGCTTCATGGTGAGGGCGATGCGTTTCCGCTTCAAGTCCACGTCCAGCACCCAGACTTTCACCACCTCGCCGACCTTGACGGCCTCCAGCGGGTGCTTGATGAACCGGTCACAGATCTGGGAGATGTGCACCAGTCCGTCCTCATGAACGCCCACGTCTACGAAACAGCCAAAGTCAATGACATTCCGCACAGTGCCCACCAGTTCCATGCCCGGTTTCAGGTCTTTCAGTTCCATGATGTCCCCACTCCGGAGCAGCGGCGGCGGCAGTTCGTCACGTGGGTCACGCCCCGGCTTTTCCAGTTCCTTGAGAATGTCCCGCACAGTGGGTTCGCCTACGCCTGCCTTTTTCGCAATGGCAGAAATGCCGTGCTGCTTGGCAATGGCACCGATCTCGCTGCGGTCCTGTCCGGAAATGTCTGCCAGCCGGAAGCCGCACTCCTGTAAGATCTGCTCTGCTGCCCCGTAGCTTTCCGGATGCACTGCTGTATTGTCCAGCGGGTTCTTGGCTCCTGACACCCGCAGGAATCCGGCACACTGCTCGAATGCCTTCGGGCCCAGTTTTGCCACCTTTTTCAGCTGCTTCCGGTCGGTGAATGCCCCGTTTTCCGTCCGGTATGTCACGATGTTCTTGGCAATGGTCTGGTTGATGCCGGCAATGTGGGACAGCAGAGAGAACGAAGCCGTGTTCAGGTCTACGCCCACATGGTTCACGCAGTCCTCCACCACGCCGTCCAGTGCGGCAGACAGTTCCGCCTTGGGCATGTCATGCTGATACTGTCCTACGCCGATCGCCTGCGGATCGATCTTCACCAGTTCCGCCAGCGGATCCTGTAACCGTCTGGCAATGGAAACGGCACTCCGGAGGGAAACGTCATACTCCGGAAATTCCTCCGCCGCCAGCTTGGACGCAGAATATACCGAAGCCCCTGCCTCGGAAACCACCATGTACGCCGCGGAATAAGGCAGTTCCTTCAGCAGTTCCGCCACGACCGCTTCCTTTTTATTTTATCCTTTATTTCTTAAAAAAAACATAAAATACTTCTAAAAATTCCTTAAGATTATTCATCTAATATTTTTATTGGAATCCAACCAATTTCATTTTTATATTTTATATAGGCCCAATTATGATAAATGCCTACAACTTTTATTAGCTCTCCTTTTTTTACTGATAAAAAAGCATCTATATAATCATCTAAACAATAATAGTGTTTCTTTTTTTCATAGATAAATTCATTTTTAATCCATAAAATATCATTTTTATCAAGCACTCGACATAAAGAAAATTCATCTTTTTTTTCTAATATTTCTATTTGCTTTTGTTGTAACTCTTCCTTTTCCCGCATCAAATAATCCATTTGCTTACTCACCTTTTCTGTTACAGCCTCTGCGATCCGCTCTTCAGATTGTTGCGTCTGCTGTTCCACAACACTTGTGATCATATCACGCATCATCTGCTCAAACTGCTGCAATTTTTGTTCTTTGCTGATGCTGCTCAC
>ENA-OPCM01001776-OPCM01001776.1-human-gut-metagenome-genome-assembly--contig:-NODE-1776-length-13483-cov-2.965222_pt1 | contig 13483 bp, 11 predicted proteins | sample MGYA00241252_ERZ501484 | MGnify/ENA primary metagenome ERZ501484 (study PRJEB25962, sample SAMEA2042583) | human gut metagenome | biome: human gut; feature: human-associated habitat; material: faeces...
ATCGTGGATCGAGGGGTCATAGACCAGCAGCTTTTTCTGCCGCTCCCGGCGGGGGTCCGGCATGGGAATGGCGGAAAGCAGGCTGCGGGTATAGGGGTGGATGGCGTGGGCTGTCAACTCTTCGGCCCCGGCCAGCTCCACGATGCGGCCCTTGCTGATGACGGCGATGCGGTCCGAGATGAACCGGACCACCGACAGGTCGTGGGCGATGAACAGGTAGGTGATGCCGCGTTCCTTCTGCAGGCGGCGCAGCAGGTTCAGCACCTGTGCACGGATGGACATATCCAGTGCGCTGATGGGCTCATCGGCAACGATGAACTCCGGCTCCACGATCAGGGCCCGGGCAATGCCGATGCGCTGGCGCTGTCCGCCGGAAAATTCGTGCGGGAAGCGGGAGGCAAATTCCGGCAGCAGACCCACGTCCAGCAGAGCCTGACGCACCTTTTCCTCCTGCTGGGCGGTGGAAAGATCAGGCCGGACGTTCTGCAGGCCCTCGCCCACGATATAGCTCACCTTGGCGCGCTCGTTCAGCGAGGACTGCGGGTCCTGAAAGATCATCTGGATCTCTTTGATGATCTGCCTGTCCAGCTGGCGGGAAATTCTGCCGTTGATCTTCTGGCCCTTATAGAGGATCTCGCCGCCGGAGGTGGGCAGAATGCGCAGGATGGCGCGGCCAATGGTAGTTTTGCCGCTGCCGCTTTCGCCTACAAGGCCGAAGGTCTCGCCCTTATAAATTTTAAAGTTGGCATCCTGCACAGCTTCATATGCTTTTTTGCCGGAGCCGTAGGTTACGTTCAGGTGGTTCACTTCCAAAAGAACTTCGCGTTCATTTTCCATCTTACAGCCCCTCCTCTCGCAGCATTTTTACCGCAGCAGGCGGCTCGATCTTGGGTGCCCGGGGGTCCAGCAGCCATGTTTTGGCCTTGTGGGTGGGCGTTACCTCAAAGTAAGGCGGGCGCTTGACAAAATCGATCTTCAGCGCCTGCGGGTTGCGGGGCGCAAAAGCATCGCCGCGAATTTCCGCAAACAGGTTTGGCGGTGTGCCCACGATGTTGAACAGGTCCTCGCCCTTCACGCCCATCTGGGGCATACTGGACAGCAGCGCCCAGGTGTAGGGGTGGCGGGGGTCGTAGTAGATCTCATCGGAGGTGCCGATCTCCACGATGTCACCTGCGTACATGACGGCCACCCGGTCGGCGATGTTGGCCACCACGCCCAGATCGTGGGTGATGAGGACGATGGTCAGGTTGTACTTGACCTGCATCTCCTTGAGCAGCTGCAAAATCTGAGCCTGAATGGTCACATCCAGCGCGGTGGTGGGCTCGTCGCAGATGAGCAGGTCGGGGTCGCAGGAGAGCGCAATGGCAATGACCACGCGCTGGCGCATACCGCCGGACAGCTGGTGCGGGTAGTTTTTCATCCGCTTTTCCGCATCGGTGATGCCCACCTCTTCCAGCAGCTGCACAGCCTTTTTGTAGGCGGCATCCTTGGGCATCTTGTAGTGCCACAGCATGCCCTCCATGATCTGCTTGCCGATGGGCATGGTGGGGTCAAGGCTGGTCATGGGGTCCTGGAACACCATGGCGATGCGCTTGCCGTTGATGTGGCGGCGGATCCACTTTTTATCCTTTTGCAGCAGGTCTACGCTCTCCGGGCTGCCGTCGGCGTGGTGGTAGCTGAACTGGATGGAGCCGCTGTTCACAATGGCGTTCTGTGCCAGAATGCCCATGGCGGCTTTCATGGTAACGGACTTGCCGGAGCCGGATTCGCCCACCAGCGCCACTGTTTCGCCCTTGTACAGGTCGATGTTCACGCCGCGGATGGCGTGCACCGGGCCTGCGGTGGTCTTAAAGGTGATATCAAGGTCTCGCACCGACAAGACCTGTTCTTTTTTCTTTTCAGGCATGGGGTGTTCCTCCTTACATACTCTTCATCTTGGGGTCCAGAGCCTCGCGCAGGCCGTCGGCCACGAGGTTGAAGCTGAGCATCAGCAGGCTCATGACCACAATGGGCGGGATGATCTGATAGGGGTGGGTGGTGAAGCTGTTGTACAGCTCACTGATCAGAGAACCCAGCGAACACTGCGGCACCGGGATGCCCAGACCCACGAAGGAGAGGAACGCCTCGGTGAAGATAGCGGTCGGGATACTGAACATGACCTGCGTGATGATGGGTCCGATGATGTTGGGCAGCACTTCCTTGAAGATGATGAAGAAGCTGCCTGCACCCAGCGTGCGGGAGGCCAGCACGAACTCCTGATCCTTCAGCTTGAGCATCTCAGCGCGGGCAATGCGGCTCATGCCCACCCACTCGGTGAGCATCAGAGCAAAGATAATGGTGATCATGCCGGGCTTGAGCACCAGCAGAAGCAGCGTGACGATTACCAGACGGGGGATGCCGTTGGCAACTTCCAGAAAACGCTGCATCATCATATCCACCTTGCCGCCAAAGTAGCCGGAGATCAGGCCGTAGCTCATGCCGATGACCATATCAATGATCGCCGCCGCCACCGCGATGATCAGGGAGACCCGGGCACCTTCCCATGTACGGGTCCAGATGTCGCGGCCGTACAGGTCGCTGCCGAACCAGTAGTAGACGTCCAGCTTGTCTTTTTCCTGATAAGCGTTGGTCACCTTGGTGCCGGTGGTGGTGCTCATCTTCTCGCTGCCGTCCAGAATGCCGAACTGCTCAATGCCCGGCACGCGGGGCGCAAAGTTTTTCTGGCTCAGATCCTGCCCGGAGTAGGTGTAGCTGTTCATGCCCGGGCCCAAAACGGCCAGCAGTACGATGATCACGATGAGGACAAGCCCCAGCACGGCGCTCTTCTTATTGAAAAAGCGGATGAGCGCTTCCTTCCAGAAGTTCTGCGCCGCAAAGTTGGTATCCACGCTGATCTCGTCCTCGTTGTGCTTGAGGGCAAAATCCTTTTCCGCAAAGGTGTGCTCCGTGTACATTGCATCCACGGCGCTGACAATGGCATCGGCGGTGGATTCGCCGCCCAGCCGGATCGCTTTTTCTGCCATTTAGTCGTCCCCCTTTGCCAAACGAATGCGCGGGTCGATGATACCGTACAGCAGGTCAACGACCAGCATGATGCCAATGTACATGGCGCTGTAAATAAAGCTCAGACCAATGACCACGTTGTAATCGTTGGACTGGATGGCTGTCACCAGCAGGCTGCCCACGCCGGGGATGGCAAAGATCTTTTCCACCACCAGCGAGCCGGTCATCAAATCCACGATCAGCGGTGCCAGCACCGTGATGATGGGGATCAGGGCGTTGCGCAGCGCGTGGCGGAAGATCAGCGCCGGGCCGGAAATGCCCTTACTCTCGGCCAGCAGCATATAATCCGAATCCAGCACCTCGATCATCTCACTGCGGGTAAAGCGGGCAATGGACGCCATGGTGAACATGGAAAGCGAGATACTGGGCAGCACGCTGGAGCCAAAGATGTCCTTGGCGGAAAACAGCATGGGGAACCAGCGGAACTTAAAGCCGAAGGTGTAGCTCAGCGCCAGCGCGAACACATAGGACGGCACCGATACGCCGATGACCGAGATGATGGTGGCGATGGAGTCCACCACGGTATCCCGCTTCAAAGCGGCAAGAATGCCCAGCACCAGACCTGCGATGGCACCCAGCGTGACCGCCATGCCGCCCACCTGAATGGAGATGGGCAGACGGGACTGGATGAGCTGGGAGATGGGCGTATTTTTGGAGATATTGTAGCTGACACCCAGATCGCCCCGGAGCATATTGCCCACATAGCGGAAGAACTGGATATAGATGGGCTGGTCAAGGCCGTACTTTGCATACAGGGCTGCCCGCATATCGGGCGTCAGCTTTTCATCATTGAAGGGCGAACCGGGCATCAGCTGCATCAGGATGAACAGCACCAGCAGAATTGCCAGCAGCGTGAACAGCGAGGTCAGGATTCGCTTGAGCGTATATTTTTTCACGTCGGGTGGACCCCCTTTTTCCTTCCGGGATCTCGCGGTCAGTCGTTTGTCTGCCGCGGACAGGCACAATGCCAAAAAGGCGCACAGTGGCTTTTTGCGGGCCACTGTGCGGCCTTGTTCAGTGTGCTTTCAGTTTTACTCGCTCTTAGCGGCGTTCTTGTACACGCGGTTCAGTGCCACGGGGTGGAACGCTACACCGGTAACGGCAGAGGAGACCATCTCGGCATTGCACTGACCGTACAGGGGGAAGATGACCGCCTGCTCCAGAACGATCTGCTCTGCCTCGTACAGGGCAGCCCAGCGGCCCTCGGGGTCGGTGCACAGGTCGCCGGTGGTGCACTCGTCAATGATGGCATCGTAGTCGGCATCGCTCCACAGACCGTAGTTGTTGGAGTTGCCGGTCACCCACATACCCAGATAGGTCATGGGGTCGGCGTAGTCGGGGCCCCAGCGGGTCAGGCCGATCTCAAAGTTGCCGTCCTGCATATCCTGCACGCGCTGCTTCTTGGGCTCCACGGTCAGGTTGATGGTCAGGCCCTCCAGCGTGGTCTCCAGCTGCTCCTTGACGACCTGTGCCACCTTCTGGGGTGCATCGTCGGCATCCACTACCATGTTGAAGGTGAAGGAGTCCTTGCCCAGCTCGCTCTTGGCCTGCTCGTAGTACTCCTTGGCCTTGTCGGCATCATAAGCGCAGAACTCTGCAAACTTGGTCTGGTCGGCGCTGAAATCGCTGCCGTCGGGGCCGGTGGCGAACTGCGGCGGAACGACGGTGTAGCAGGGTGCAGAGCCGTCCTTCAGCACGTCTCCGGTAATGGCGTCACGATCCAGTGCAAAGGTGATGGCCTTGCGCAGGTTCTCGTTGGCCAGCTCCGGCACACTGCCGATGTTGGGGCTGATGTACCACAGGTAACCGGCACCCACGCTGGTAAACTCGGGGTCATCCTTGACCTGATCCACCTGCTCGCCGTTCAGCAAAGTCATGTCCAGAGCACCGGTCTGGTAGCTCATCAGTGCCTGCTGGCTGTCCTTGATGACCTGATAGGCCAGACCGTCCAGAGCGATCTTGCCGGCATCGTAGTAATCGGGGTTCTTTTCCAGCGTAAAGGCGGTTGCGGCAGGCTGGTAGTCGGTCAGCTTGAACGCACCGTTGGACAGCACCGTGTCGGGGCTGGTGCCGAAGGTGTCCTTGCAGGTGTTGTAGAACGCCTCGTTGACCGGATAGAAGGTGGGGAAGTACATCAGGCTCAGGAAATAGCTGACGGGAACGTTCAGCTGGACTTCCAGCGTCTTGTCGTCCACAGCAGTCACGCCCAGATCGGTGACGGGCTTCTCGCCTGCAATGATCTCGGCAGCGTTGACCACCTGACCGATATCCGACAGCATATAGGAATACTCGGAAGCGGTGGCGGGGTCCACGGCGCGCTGCCAGCCAAATACGAAGTCGGCAGCGGTAACGGCTTCGCCGTTGGACCACTTGGCATCCCGCAGGTGGAAGGTGTAGGTCTTGCCGTCCTCACTGATGTCGTAGGTCTCTGCAATGGCGGGAACTGCTGCGCCGTCTGCATCCATCTGCATCAGACCGTCGGTGTAGTCTGCGATGACCTCAAAGGAGGTGCCGTCGGTGGCTACCTGCGGGTCCAGCGACTGAACCTCGGTCTCCAGCATGATATTCAGGGTGCCGCCCTGTGCAGTGCCAGCTGCAGAGGAGGCAGTGCCGGAAGCGGAGGTGCTGGAAGAGCCGCCGCAGGCCGTCAGAGCCAGCACAGCAGAGGTGGCACCGGCAGCTGCCAGGAAGCTGCGGCGCGAAATACGACGATCGAATCTCATAGATATTTCCCCTCTCTTTACTGCTTTAGTTTTATACTCTGCTAAAGCATCACGTTCTAAAAATACACAAGGGATGTCCGTTCCTCCTTCCGGAACGATGCACTCCCTTGTGCTATGACGGCATTATACCGCTCCTTTCCGCAAAAGAAAAGGGGTTTTGCAAAATTTGTCCGCGCTGTGCGTTCATTTCTGCGGTTTGTCCAACGTAACGCCCCAGAAATCCCATGATTTTTGTACAATTTCAGTCCATGAGCATATTTCACTTTTAAACAAACATACTTGAACAATCGTGTTATTTCTTTTTTATTTCTTACTTTTGAGCGGCTTTATTTATTTTATAAATCAAGTCGCACGTTTTTCTTTTCGATATAAAACGCAGACTTTCATTTCGCTGCTGTCCTTGTGCAGAGGACAGTTATTGGGACAAAAAGAAGCCGCCGCACAGTGTTTTGTGCGGCGGCTTTAAAAATCGAATTCGTACTGCTGTAAAAAGCGCTTACTTGCCCAGCATCTCGTGGGCAGTCTTGCAGATGGTGGCAGCGTCCAGACCGAACTTCTTCAGCAGGTCCCATGCAGGGCCGGAGCAGCCGAACACGTCCTGCACGCCCACGCGGCGCACGGGAGTGGGCAGCTTCTCGCTGAGGACGGCGCAGACGGCTTCGCCCAGACCGCCGATGACGTTGTGTTCCTCGGCAGTGATGACCTTGCCGCACTCCTTTGCCGCCTTGAGGACGATCTCCTCGTCCAGGGGCTTGATGGTGTGGATGTTGATGACCCGGGCGTGGATGCCCTCAGCGGCCAGCTGCTCCGCAGCCATGCGGGCTTCGTTGACCATCAGGCCGGTGGCGATGATGGCAATGTCGCTGCCCTCGGTGATCTGCTCGCCCTTGCCCAGCTCAAAGTGATAGTTGGCCTCATCGTGGAACACGGGCACAGCCAGACGGCCGAAGCGCAGATAGACGGGGCCTTCCATGGCGTAAGCGGCGCGCACAGCGGCGCGTGCCTCGATATCATCGGCGGGGCAGATGACGGTCATGCCGGGGATGCTGCGCATCAGGGCAAAGTCCTCGCAGCACTGGTGGGAAGCGCCGTCCTCGCCCACGGAGATGCCGCCGTGGGTGGCGCCGATCTTCACGTTCAGGTGGGGGTAGCCCACAGAGTTGCGCACCTGCTCGAAGGCGCGGCCGGCTGCAAACATGGCAAAGCTGGAAACAAAGGGCACATAGCCCATAGTGGCCAGACCTGCTGCCACGCCTACCATGTTGCCCTCGGCGATGCCGCAGTCAAAGTGACGGTCCGGGTATGCCTTCTGGAACATACCGGTCTTGGTAGCGGCGGCCAGATCGGCGTCCAGCACCACCAGATCATCGTGGCCTTCCGCGGCCAGCTCCTTCAGGGTGTTGCCGTAGCTGTCGCGGGTCGCGATCTTTTTCACGTCTGCCATCTCAGTTCTCCTCCTGTTCCAGCGCGGCATAGGCGGCGTTCAGCTCGTTCATGGCCACCTGATACTCTTCATCGTTGGGGCCCTTGCCGTGCCATGCAACGGAATTGGTCATATAGGAAACGCCGGTGCCCTTGACCGTATCCAGAATGATGCAGGTGGGCTTTTCGGTCTCGGCGTGGAAAGCCTGCACGGCGCTCTCGATCTGGTCGAAGTCGTGGCCGTTGATGGTGACCACATTGAAGTTGAAGGCGCGGAGCTTGTCCTCCAGCGGGGCGCTGTTCATGACAGTCTCGGTGGTGCCGTCGATCTGCAGATGGTTGCGGTCCAGCATCACGCACAGATTAGAAAGGCCGTAGTGGGCGGCAAACATAAAGGCCTCCCAGCATTCGCCCTCTTCCACCTCGCCATCGCCCAGAATGGCGTAAACGTTCACGGCAGAGCCGGCGTGCTTTGCGCCCAGTGCCATGCCGCAGGCGGCAGAGATGCCCTGACCCAGACTGCCGGTGGACATATCCACGCCGGGCACACTGTTCATGTTGGGGTGACCCTGCAGGCGGCTGCCGATCTTACGCAGGGTCTTGAGGTCTTCCACCGGGAAATAGCCGCGCTCTGCCAGCGCTGCATACAGTGCCGGTGCAGCATGGCCCTTGGACAGCACCAGACGGTCGCGGTCGGCCATCCTGGGCTGGGCAGGGTCGATGTTCAATTCCTTAAAGTACAGATAAGACAGCACGTCTGCGATGCTCAGACTGCCGCCCGGATGACCACAGCCTGCACTGTGGGTCCCTTCGATCACGCCCATGCGGATGTGGCAGGCGTGCTTTTTCAGGGTAAGTTTTTCAGCATTTGTCATGATGGTCCTCCCGTATGAACCTCAGAATTCATGCGCTCAAAAAAGCCTCTCGTCAGCGCCCCGGCGTCAAGATTGCCGCAGCGCGCTTTTTTTCAATTTTATATTATCCATTCTGCGCAAAAAGGTCAAGCTTCTTCCAGCAAAATGTACAGCCCCGGGGAAATTTTTTTGCGAATAGACCGATTTTTGTCTATTTTGCAGACGTTCCGCCCCGCTTGACAGGGGCAAAATGGTTTGTTATACTTTTGACCATCGTTCCGGCAGGAAGCCGGGCATGGGCGGGCAGCAGCCTGTCGCTTATCCCAGCAAGCAATATTTTTTTGAAACAGACGCCACGAAGGGGTCTGCCTTTGGCATGGAATGCCGGGGCAGGCTCCTTTTTATTTTGCGACTGAAAAAGGAGGAACCCTTATGAAAACCAAAAGCACTCCCTCCGTGCGGCAGCTGGTGCTGACCGCCCTGTTTTTAGCGCTGGCCTTTGTGCTGCCCCTGCTCACCGGTCAGGTGCCCAAGGTAGGCAATATGCTCTGCCCGATGCACTTCCCGGTGCTGCTGTGCGGCTTTGTGCTGGGCGGCCCGTGGGGGCTGGCTGTGGGCTTTGCCGCCCCGCTGCTGCGCTCGGTGCTGTTCGGCATGCCGCCCATGTTCCCCATCGCCATCTCCATGGCCTTTGAGCTGGCCGCTTACGGCCTTGTGTCCGGCGTGCTCTGGCGCAAGGTGAAGCACACCGTTCCCATGATGTACGCTTCTCTCGTCACCGCCATGGTGGCAGGCCGTTTGGTCTGGGGTGCAGTACGCTTTGTGCTGGCTGGCCTGACCGGTTCCAGCTTCCCGTTCAGCGCGTTTTTGTCCGGTGCGCTGCTCACCGCCGTGCCGGGCATTGTGGCACAGCTGGTGCTCATCCCGCTGCTGCTCACCGCCCTGCAGAAGGCCGGCTTTGCGGACTGACCCCCTGCGCGCAGCCTTTGTGCAAAAAAACGATACTTCAACCGGTTTTTAAGGCACTTTTTCCAAAAGAAACGGAAAACCGGAAAAATTGTGCCGTTTTGTGGCTTTCTGTTGGCAAATGTGATAAACTTGAACCAGATGCGGGCGTGTACCGCTGTGCACCGCCCACAAGGAGTAAATGAAGAAGAGAGGTCGTTTATCGTGAAGATCATTCGTACAAAGGACTACGCTGATATGTCCCGCAAGGCAGCAAACATCATTTCTGCGCAGGTCATCATGAAGCCCAACTGTGTGCTGGGTCTGGCTACCGGCGGCACCCCCGTTGGCATCTATGAGAAGCTGGTGGAGCGGTACAACGAGGGAGATCTGGATTTTTCTGAGGTCACCTCCGTCAATCTGGACGAGTACCGCGGCCTGCCCAAGGAGCACCCGGAAAGCTACTGGAGCTTCATGCACCGCAACCTGTTCGACCATGTGAACATCGACCCCGCCCACATCAACCTGCCGGACGGCACCAATCTGGATGCCGAAGCCGAGTGCAAGCGCTACGACGAGGTCATCCGCCGCGTGGGCGGCGTGGATCTGCAGCTGCTGGGTATCGGCCATGACGGCCACATCGGCTTCAACGAGCCCCACGATGCCTTTGATCTGGGCACCCACTGCGTGGACTTGGCCCAGGAGACCATCGAGGCCAACAAGCGCTTCTTTGACGGCAACGTGGATCTGGTGCCCAAGCAGGCTTATACCATGGGCATCCGCACCATCATGCAGGCACGCAAGGTGCTGATGGTGGTCAACGGCGTAGGCAAGGCCGAGATCGTCAAAAAGGCTTTCTTCGGCCCCGTCACCCCCGAGGTGCCCGCAAGCATCCTGCAGCTGCACCCGGACTTCATTCTGGTGGCTGACGAAGAGGCTCTGAGCCTGATCTGATTTTCCTTATTTAAACTTCGGGGCACCGGAACACCTGCGGGCGTTCCGGTGTTCCTTTTTTGAAGGGGAAGAACCCTCTCAGTCATCGCTACGCGATGCCAGATTCCCCCTTTTGTCACCTGCGGTGACATTTTCCCCCGGCCGGGGGAAATCTGTCCTCTCGGGGGGAGCTTTATTGGCGCTGATCGGAAGATGCACAAAAGCTCCCCCTTTCGGGGGAGCTGGCGCGCAGCGCCTGAGAGGGTTCAGCCTTATATTATTACATTATATAGGCAGAGCAAATCCCAACCGGGTATAGACGGCGGCTGATATTACTCGCCGGAAAGCAAGTCGCTCTGTCAAGAGTTTCCGTGCAAAATTTTGTCCCGAAAAATATCCACGATTTTTGGCGATTGCTACAAAACGCAAAATATAGTGGTATTTTGCTTGACTTGCCACTAGATAATGATAAAATAGAGCTACATTCAGTTTGTTGGATATCGTTGTGCGCAGACGGGTATCTCTTATGGTAAGAGGTACCCGTTCACAATGCGCCTATATAGAAGGAGGAGAACCGATGAAGATCATCAAACGAAACGGTGCAGAAGTTCCTTTTGATATTACCAAGATCATCACCGCCGTTACCAAAGCCAGCGATTCCGTGGGCGGTCAGGCTCGCCTGAGCCGGGAGCAGATCACCCAGATCGCCGCAGCCGTTACCGACCAGTGCCAGCAGCTTAACCGCGCAGTCAGCGTGGAAGAGGTGCAGGATCTGGTGGAGAACCAGCTGATGGACATTCAGGCGCACGATGTGGCACGGCACTATATCACCTACCGCTACGTCCAGAGCCTGAAGCGTCAGACCAACACCACCGACGAGCGTATTCTGAGCCTGATCGAGTGCCAGAACGAAGAGGTCAAGCAGGAGAACGCCAACAAGAACCCCACCGTCAACAGTGTACAGCGCGACTATATGGCCGGCGAGATCTCCAAGGATCTGACCGCCCGTCTGCTGCTGGACCCGGAGATCGTAAAGGCACATCAGGAGGGTCTGATCCACTTCCACGATTCCGACTACTTTGCCCAGCACATGCACAACTGCGATCTGGTGAATCTGGAGGATATGCTGCAGAACGGCACCGTCATCTCCGGCACCTATATCGAGAAGCCGCACAGCTTCTCCACTGCCTGCAACATTGCCACCCAGATCATTGCACAGGTGGCCTCCAACCAGTACGGCGGCCAGAGCATCAGCCTGACCCATCTGGCTCCCTTTGTGGACGTCTCCCGCAAGAAGATCGCCGCTGAGGTAGAGCTGGAGATGGAAGGTCTGGACGTCTCTGCCGAGCGCAAGAAGGAGATCGTGGAGCGCCGTCTGCGCAACGAGATCAACCGCGGCGTGCAGACCATCCAGTATCAGGTGGTCACCCTGATGACCACCAACGGTCAGGCACCCTTTATTACCGTGTTCATGTATCTGGGCGAGGCCCGCAACCCGCAGGAAAAGGCCGACCTTGCCATCATTATCGAGGAGACCATCCGCCAGCGCTATCAGGGCGTGAAGAACGAGGCCGGTGTGTGGATCACCCCCGCCTTCCCCAAGCTGATCTATGTGCTGGAGGAGGACAACATCCGCCCCGGTACTCCTTATTATTATCTGACCGAGCTGGCCGCCAAGTGCACCGCAAAACGCATGGTGCCCGACTATATCTCCGAGAAGAAAATGCTGGAGCTCAAGGTGGACAAAAACGGCGAAGGCCACTGCTACACCTGCATGGGCTGCCGCAGCTTCCTGACCCCCTATGTGGACCCCGAGACCGGCAAGCCCAAGTACTATGGCCGCTTCAATCAGGGCGTGGTCACCATCAATCTGGTGGACGTTGCCCTGAGCTCCGGCGGCAACTTTGAAAAGTTCTGGAAGATCTTTGACGAGCGTCTGGATCTGTGCCACCGGGCTTTGCAGGCACGCCATAAGCGGCTGCTGGGCACCCCCAGCGACGCTGCTCCCATCCTGTGGCAGTACGGCGCGCTGGCACGCCTGAAGAAGGGCGAAAAGATCGACAAGCTGCTGTTCGGCGGCTACTCCACCATCAGTCTGGGCTATGCCGGTCTGTATGAGTGCGTGAAGTATATGACCGGCAAGAGCCACACCGATGCCGGTGCCAAGCCCTTTGCCCTGAGCGTGATGCAGCACATGAACGACAAGTGCAACCAGTGGAAGAAGGCCGAGAACATGGACTATTCCCTCTATGGCACCCCGCTGGAGTCCACCACCTACAAGTTCGCCAAGTGCCTGCAGAAGCGGTTCGGCATCGTGCCCGGCATCACCGACAAGAACTATATCACCAACAGCTACCACGTCCATGTCTCCGAGCCCATCGACGCCTTTACCAAGCTGAAATTCGAGGCCGACTTCCAGCGCCTGTCCCCGGGCGGTGCCATCAGCTATGTGGAAGTGCCCAACATGCAGGACAATCTGGAAGCCGTCATAAGCGTGCTGCAGTTCATCTACGACAACATCATGTACGCCGAGCTCAACACCAAGAGCGACTACTGCCAGGTGTGCGGCTACGATGGCGAGATCAAGATTGTGGAGGACGACGGCAAGCTGGTGTGGGAGTGCCCCAAGTGCGGCAACCGCGACCAGAACAAGCTGAACGTCGCCCGCCGCACCTGCGGTTATATCGGCACCCAGTTCTGGAACCAGGGCCGCACGCAGGAGATCAAGGATCGCGTGCTGCATCTGTAACAACAGCTAAATTTTATTTTTGATTTGATATTTGGAGCGGCCTTTCGGCCGCTCCAAATATCTTTTCAGCAAACGACAGGAACATGAGCATGAACTACGCAAACATCAAATATTACGATATCGCCAACGGCCCCGGGGTGCGCACCAGCGTTTTTGTGTCCGGCTGCCGCCACCACTGCCCGGGCTGCTTCAACGCCGTGGCATGGGATTTTGACTACGGTCAGCCCTTTGATAAAACCGTGCGCAACGAGGTATTCGCCTCCTGTCAGCCGGACTATATCGCCGGGCTCTCCCTGCTGGGCGGCGAACCCTTTGAGCCGGAGAACCAGCCGGTCCTGGCAGAGCTTCTGGAAGAGATCAAGAGCACTTACCCGGAGAAATCCATCTGGTGCTACAGCGGATATCTTTTCGATAAGGACCTGGCTCCTGGAGGCAAGGTCTATACGCCTTACACAGATCGTATGCTTTCTTGCATTGATATTCTGGTGGACGGGGAATTTATTCAGGAACTGAAGGATATTTCCCTGCAGTTTCGGGGAAGCAGCAATCAGAGGATTCTGCATTTGAAGGATGGGAAATTGGTAAAGGAAGGGTTATAAACCCGCTCAATTCCACGCAATACACCATGTATAATTCAAAACCGTAATGAGAAATCAGCAATTATTATTGGCCCATCATAGTAGTTATCCCTGATAATATGCCAGGCACCAGATAACCTGCCTATGAGCTGTCCGATTTCTCATTACGGTTTTGTATTTATTATTTCTCTGGATTCAATTTTTCAACTTCTGCAA
>ENA-OPCM01001782-OPCM01001782.1-human-gut-metagenome-genome-assembly--contig:-NODE-1782-length-13464-cov-2.684167_pt1 | contig 13464 bp, 14 predicted proteins | sample MGYA00241252_ERZ501484 | MGnify/ENA primary metagenome ERZ501484 (study PRJEB25962, sample SAMEA2042583) | human gut metagenome | biome: human gut; feature: human-associated habitat; material: faeces...
GTAAAAATCAACTTTTGAAAGAGGCGTTTTGAATGAAACACATCGCTCAAATCAAAATCGTAACACGAATTGAAATGAGCAAAACTCCGAGCGAATACAGAAAATCATATTTATAACCGTTGACTTCATAAAAGCTCAGGTGTATAATCAAAAAAATAAAGCTGTCTCGGCTGATGAAGACTATAAATTTTGCTGTTTCTGAACACAACAGCAGAGTTTACAGTCTTATTTTTTTGTAGGTGATCATATGAAATTTAAAAAATATGCAACAAAAACGCTGATGATCGTTATCGGATCAATAATATCCGCATACGGGATTACGCTTGCAATAGGCGCAGGTTTCGGCGGCGCAACACTTGCGATATTGTGGCAAGGGCTGACGAATGTGACAGGTATGTCAATCGGCACATCGTCGTTTGTTGTGGCTGTGGCAATGATAATTTTTGCCTTTTTCTATGACAGAAAGCAAATCAATGTCGGCACAATTCTTTACCAAATCATTTACAGTTTTTTCGTAGATGTATTCACAAAAATTCAGCATTATACAGATATTAAAGCGGTTAATTTTGTTATAATGCTGCTTGGCATTGCTATATTTTCGTTCGGAACGGGGATTTACTCAGCCGCTGATTTCGGCAGGGGCTCATATGAAGCAGTCACATTTTCGCTTGCCGAAAAAAACGGGTGGAAAATCAAAATCGTACGAATGGTTCTTGATATTATAATGGTAATTATCGGCGTTTTGCTCGGCGGTAAATTCGGAATTTGCACAATTGCCACCGTTTTGCTCTCCGGTCCGATCATTCAGGCAACCGTAAGCACTGTTAAGAAATCAAAGATTTTAAAAAACATTTCTTAAAATTCTCATACAAGCCTAAAAGTGATAAGACATACAAAAAGGATGGAATTCGATTTTGAACAAGTCCGTAAAAAATGGACAATAGAAAAAACGGAGTTAAGGTTATATCCGCTAACGAAAACATTAGCGAAGGCTCAAAAGGCATAATTCTTGAATACGTACTTGAAGGTATGGCTGAATATTATTCAGCAGACTTATCAGAGAAAGTCATTTTGCCGATGATCGTACTTAAATGCTTTGATGATATTCTTTCCCCTACCCTACCAAAGAAGCCGTTGTTAAAAAGGCTGAAGAACTTCAAGCACAAGGTATGATTTCAGTTATTGACAAAGTAATGGCATTATTATACTATGACAGTGTGAGTTAACAGTAAACCAAAGAACAATATGTCGATCATGAAAGAATGCTCCTTTGTGTTTCCCGTGCTTATGATTATTACAAGCAAAATAGCTATTGACTAAAACATTTACACAAAATCAGTGTTAAAAATATAGCCGATGCAACAAAAACAAAATACCACTGAATTTGGAGAAAAATTATGATTTTTAAGAAACCTGTTTTATCAGATGGAATTACAGAAAGCACTTTTGAATGCAAAAGAGATGGATTGACGATTCGTGGAACAATCTACCGTCCAAAAGGAGATCATCTTCCGATTGCAATCGTATGTCACGGATTTATGGCATGGCAAGACAGTGTGAAACATTATGCGGCTTTTTGGCTGAAATGGGATATGTTGCATTTACATTTGATTTTTGTGGCGGTTCTGCTATGTGTGGAAAAAGTGACGGAAAAACCACAGAGATGTCTGTTCTGACAGAAACCAAAGATCTGAAAGCGGTCATTGAATATGTTAGAAATCTTTCCTATACAGATTCTGAAAAAATTTTATTGATGGGATGCAGTCAGGGCGGTTTTGTGTCTGCTTTGGTGGCAGCAAAGAACAACTTTCCGATAGAAAAACTTGTCCTGTTTTATCCGGCATTGTGTATCCCGGATGACGCCAGAGCCGGAAAAATGATGATGGCAAAATTTGATCCGCAAAATGTTCCCGATACTTTCCGCTGCGGACTGATGAAATTGGGGTGTTGCTATGCAATGGATGTCATGCAAATGGATGCCTTTGCAGAAATTAAGAACTACGTCGGCAGGGTGTGCATCGTGCATGGTACAAAGGATAAAATCGTAGATGTTTCTTATGCCAAACGTGCGGCAGAAGCATATAAAAGTACGATGCCGATCGGAATGCAAGATTCCAAACGGGTGCAACTTCATTTTATAGATGGCGGAGGGCATATGTTTTCGAAAAAGCATGATGTCATTGCAATGAAATTATTAAAAGAATTCGCCGCAAAACACGAATGATTTTCATCTGATACCATATGGACAAATCTCCACCTTTAAAGACTTGACAGTTGATATAATCTGCCATCACCTCGGAACATTCGTGTTCCGAGGCTTTTTTATGCCCGAATACTGCTTTTTACGGCGGTATTCGAGCAAAGTGTCTGCGTTCTTTGCAAAATTTCTTTTATATTTTTCAAGGTGTACTCGGTCGGAACTCCTATGCCGATGTCATTCGTTCCGATTAAAATCACAAGATTTTTCGGGTTTATGTTCAAGGCGTTACATTCGAGCCTTTCCAACAATCTGTCGCTGTCAACGGCAAACAATCCCGCACCGATTGCGCCGCAAAATTCAGGCTTATCGGATATGAAAATCTTTGTGTTCAACCGCTTTTGCAACACTTTTTTCAAAAACGTGTTTTCGGGCAGATGAAATAGTCCCCCTTGGCTTGCAACTAAACCTAAAAATCGCATAATTTTTAAGGCTTTTGCCCTGTTTTGGGTAGAAGCCTTTTTGCATATTTAATAAGATTTTCTTCTTCGTGTAATATTAAATGTGTCGGCTGTAAAATTAACATAAATTTAATTGGATTTTCATTGACACATACAACACCTTACAATATAATAAAAGCAAATATATAGCTTATAAAGGAGGTTCCTTAATGACGAAAAAAATAACCGCAATATTCTTGGCATTGTGCATGGCAATTTCCGTTTTGCCGATGACCATTCAGGCGGCATCAAAGCCCGATATTAAAGTTGGCGACTATGTTAAAATGGGCGCGTATAACAATGCCTCAATTCTTTGGCGATGTGTAAGCATTGACAATAACGGACCGCTTATGCTTGCAGACAAAATTGTTGACACCCTTGCATATGATGCCAAAACAAATGACAACAGCAATTCAAAATCACACAGCAGAAGCTATAAGCGTGATGATTACGGTTCTAACTATTGGAAAGACAGCAATATGCGTTCTTGGTTAAATTCGACCGCAGCTGAAGGCAAAGTCGATTGGCTTTGCGGCAACCCTCCGAAAGACGGATATGTAAGCGGTGTGGGAGCGTACAACGAAAAAGCGGGTTTTCTCAACGCTTTTTCAAAATCTGAAATTGCGGCAATGAAAACCGTTACCCAGCGTTCTCTCGTTTCTCATCCAGAATACAACAAGGGCATAGTTAACGGAGACGCAAATTCGGATTTGTTATATTATACCGATATTTCATATGCGGCAATAAATTACGATAGTGCGTATTTTGAAACCACAACCGAAAAGGTATTCCTTCTTGATGTTAAGCAAGCAAATGCCGTATGGAAAAATCTCAACGGCTATTATGTCGCATACAATAATGACGGAATGGCTTGGCCCTATTGGCTCCGTACCCCGGTTACCGACTGCAACCACGATATGCGTTATATCAGTTCATCGGGTCAGGTCGGTCGTTATGCTCCGTGGTATTCCGATTTGGGCGTAAGACCTGCATTTTATCTCGATTCCGAATATTTTGTTACAACTTCCGGCAGCGGCTCACAAAGCAACCCTTATGTCGGCTCTGCTCCAAACAAACAAGAGGATGATTATACAATTTCGGAACCTACCGAAGATGCAAATGCCGATTGGAATGTCAGCACCGAGCAAAGTATTCAACTCACTTTAGGCCCTTGGTATTCAAATGACGGAAAATATTCTAATCCTACCATCCCTGTTTATACCATCCAAAAAACACGCAGCGACACGGAAAATATGGTTGTTGTCGTTTGCGGCGAGGGATACACAAAAAGTCAGCAGGGCAAATTCATCAATGATGTCAAACGACTTTGGCAGGACGCTATGAAATATGAACCGTATCGCAGTTATGCCGACAGATTCAATGTTTACGCTCTTTGCACAGCTTCCGAATCGACTTTTGACAATGGTGGAAGCACCTTCTTTGATGTTATAGTCGACAAATATAATTCGCCTGTTATTTCTAATAATCTCCACGGAAGTCAGTGGAAAAATCATATTTTTGAGAGATGTATCGGTCCTGAATTTATCGAGAAAATTCACGATGCTCATATCAAAAAAAAGTGTGATCCAAACACAATTCCGTCCGGTTCGGAATATGAGCCTTATTATTATGTTCACGATTATATTGCTCAGTTCGCTATGGTTGTAAACACAAAATCAGATTTCGGCGGTGCTTATAATAACCGTGAATACGGCTTCCATTATTTCATTTCGCCATCAGACAGTTATCGTGCGTCAAAAACTTTTGCACACGAGTTTGGACACGGTTTGCTCGGTCTCGGTGATGAATACAGTAACGGATATTTGCTTGACGATAAGGAGCTTAAATCACTCAATCTTTCCTCGGTTGAAGACCCGGAAAAGATAAAATGGCGACAGCTTTTAGGTTTTAGAAACACATATACCTGCCGCAATGCTTACGGCTCAAAAATGCTTGTTTCAAGTTATGAGTGCATAATGAGAGACACAAACTATCAATTCTGTGAGGTTTGCCGTTTGCAGGGCTTCAAGCGAATGTCTCAGCTTGTTAAGGATGTAGACCTTTATGTTGCAACTCCCGAGGTTAAGGAATATACGGGCGCTTATTCAAAGCCGTCTGATTTTACCGACCTTGAAACAAGTTCATATTATAATTACACATATAATCGCAATGACCGACTTTTGAGCGGCAACAGCAAAAGCAGATTTAATACTAATATGAACGGTAAAAAAATCGAGCTTAGAACTGTTATTCAAAACATTTCAGATAAAAATGCACGACAATTAAAATTCAAAATGTGGATAAAGCATTCCGACGGAAGCGTTGCGACCGATTCATCGGGAAATCCGCTTCAAACAGTACAAACCTTTGACATTCCTGTTTGGAATGATAAGGCAAATTTCTGGCCGCTCGGTGCTTTGGATCACATCAAAAGCGACTTTAATTCAGGCTTAAAGAGTTGCTCGCTTATTTATCAAATTCCGTCTGATGCACAGCTTAAGAGCGGCGATACCGTGGCATTTCAGGTGCTCGATGAAAACGGAAATGTGCTTGCAGACGACAATACGGAAACACAGCGCTACACAACCGTTTCAATTCAGTATAAATTTGAGGACGGCTCTGAAATTCCAAACACTGCCGGCGGAACATTTACCGTGCCATACGGCACAAAGCTTGATTTAACACCGGCAAAAACACTTTATGATTATGAATTTATAAAGGTTGACGGCTTGAATAAGCCTATTGTTTCGGACGGAACGGTTGTTACATATTATTACAAAAATAAAAACGAAGAACACACTCACACTTGGTCTGCTTGGAAATACAATAATGATGCTGTTTACAACTCATCAAGTGATTATAAAGACGGCACGCAGACTCGTACTTGCTCTACGTGTGGTGAAAGTGAAACAAAAGAGGCACCGAATACAGCTCTTCTTCGTCGCAGAGGTAATGCATTGTCGCTTGAAAGCAGTATCACCCTTGCAACTTACATTACAAAAGATGTAGTCGATTATTATGACGAAGTGTATGCCGAGTTTACCCGAAACGGTAAAACCGAAAAAGTGTATCCGTCGGGTAAAACATTAACTTCAAATTCAATCGTTTATTGCATATTTGATTATACGGGTATTTCACCGCAGGCCTTAGGTGATGATGTAAGTATTACATTCTATGGTGTCAAAGACGGTGTAACATATAACGGTAATGCTTATAAATACAGTGCAACCGACTATATTAAGTCAACGCTGAATAAGCCGACATCTTCTGCAAAGCTTAAAACTTTACTGGTGGATTTGGTATATTACGGCGAGGCTTGTCAGGTATATCAAAACTATAAAATCGATAATTTACTTACCGATATACTTACCGATGAGCAAAAAGCACTTCGCAGCACGGCTGATTTGAATTTAACGAATATCAAGAATGCAAGCTACGAAACCTGCGAAAACAGGCTTGTAAAGTTTGGTACGGCATTAAGGCTGAATAATTCGGTTGAAATTGCAATACCGCTGAATATGACCAATGTTACTCTTGATGACCTTTCATTCAAAGTAAAAATAGGTTCAAGAACATTGACATATACCTATGCCGAAAATCCGGATAATTTTGAAAAAGGCAAAGACGGTTATTGGTATTTCTATTTTGACGGTGTTTATGCAAATCAAATGAGTGATGAAGTATTTATCACTGCATACAAAGGCGATGAGCAAGTCAGCTATACACTTAAGTACAGCGTGGAATCTTATGCCGCAACTGTTACTGATGCAAAGTTAAAAGCAGTTACAGACGCAATGATGCGTTACGGCAATTCCGCAAAAGCCTATGCAGGCAAATAATCGGCATATCCATTTATGTGATAGATATGAAATAATTAAGGAGGTATTAAGATGAAGGAAAAGTATATCAAACCTGATTCAGACATTCAAAAGTTTGCTGCCGTTGATGTAATTACGACATCCGGTGGCGGCGATGAACCGATTGTCACTCCACCTGATTGGAACGACTAAAGAGTAAAGGAGTCAAGATTTTATGTCTTGACTCCTTTTGACTGCTTAGCAATTGATGAACCCCCCCGGTTCTACCGGTGGAATCTTTTCTGAAGAGATAAAAACAAACGACAGATGATTTCTCATCTGCCGTTTCAATGTTATCGGGATTCTTTTTTATCCTTGCTTTCTGCTTTTTTCTTTGGCCTTTTGCGGATTTTCTTTGCATACAACAGCGATTTGCATCTGGTGGTTTTTAACGCTTAAAACCTTTATCACAAGCCCTGCAGCAACACAATGCTTTTCAGCGTTGAATCAAAATCGAACAAGGAGAAATCAAATGGACGAACAAGAAAAAGAAATTGAAGAAATACTCAGAACATTTGGCAAAGCACCTTCGCCTTCGTCAGAGAATAGTGTTCAAAATCAAGCACAGCAAAACAATAAGCAGCCTCGGCAAATTTCCCAAAAACCAACTGACACCGAACGGACTGCCCGCACATCAAATCAAACAGAATACAAAAGACAAGCTCAGTCAAGCAAAATGGATATTTGGTTTGAAAACAAATAGGAGTGTAATTAAAGGAGAGGCTTATTATGTTTAAGTTAGGTATTTATTTGCCGCCATATATGACACTTTGTTTGTGAAATTTAATGAAGAGCTTTTATATTCTTCGTCACCAAACGGTGCACTACCCTACTGTAAAAGATAATGTGGATTTAGAACTTCTTTCGACACCTCAGTGTAAGGTTCGTAATTCCTCATACGAATTTGCCGTGCTGAGCAAAAATAAAATTCTGAGAGATTTTTGAGAGACGCAAAGTCTGAAAAATGGCTTAAATAGGCGGTTTTCAAAAAAGATTGCGAGCCTCTGACTCCGTCATTTAAGGTTCGAATCGTTATTACGAGCAAAGCGAGTAACAAGGTTCTGAACGCTTGCGTTCAGGTTCTTATACCTCTGCCACAAAAAAAGAGCTGAAAATTCAGCTCTTTTTTTATTTATTTTCCCCTATTTTTGCTTGTGTTTATGATATTGATATTTTTAGAATTTTGTGATATATTGAGTATGTTAATTATCAATAAATCAGCGAACATACTTTTTTGATAATTACTCCGACAACCGTAGATAGTAATAGTTGCATTGAATGGTGTTTATTATTTATTGTTCGTATTAATTACCCCAAAGGACTTAAAAAAGCTCCTCGGTGAGCGGTTATTCTAATGCATTATTATGTTGTTTGTTTTCACTTCGTTCTACGGAGAAAGGAGCAGACTATGGCAAATAAGAAAAAAGGTGTATCATCGAAAACGCATACACAAAAGCAGTTGGATGATTATGCTAACCAAAACAATCCAAACAACAAAGCCTACAAAGCAAATCAGGCAAATATAGCAAAGTCTAAAAAGCACAACAAAGACTATATCGACAATGTCGCTGATTTAGAATGGTTTTGTTATGGTTGGTGTGATGATTAATTCATAGTCTTACACTAAAAAGAATATCAATTCTTTTGGCACCGTGATTTTTCACGGTGCCTTTCTTATTTTCTACCTTTTATATTGTTTATCCATCAAAAAGCTAAAGCGATCTGTAATAATCAGATCGCTTTTTACTTGCAATTCATATTAGGCCAAGTTAATATAATTTTAATGGTTTTCATTTGCATTACTTCAAATTTCATATAACTATTTTGTAATGAATTGCGTTTATAATGCAAACACATAACCATACTAAAAAATTGCAGTATACATATAAAAAATTTTGCAACTTTTTTTAGTCAATATGTGTTTCATTTATAGGAGGTGATGAATTATATGTCCATAATTGAATTCGACAATCAGCGTTTTGATGATTTATATCAAAAGTATGCCGGTATCGTTTTTAGAACAGCATACAATTTTCTTTTGAATAAAGACGATGCTGAGGATATTGTTCAGGAGGTATTTATTAAATATTTTATCTCTAATAAAACATTCAACGATGAGGATCATGAAAAAGCTTGGATTCTTACAGTAACAGCAAATTTGAGTAAAAATGTTCTTCGTTCAAAATCACGTCAAAATTTGGAATTAGATGATACAATTAAAATTGTGGATAATAAATTCGAAAAAGCAACAACGAATCATTTAGATTTAGAAGAAGCTATGATAAGATTACCCGCAAATCAAAGACTTGTAATTTATCTGTTTTATTATGAACAAATTCCAATAAAAAATATAGCAAAAATAATGAAAAGCAATGAGAATACCGTAAAGTCTCATTTGTTACGAGCGAAAAGCAAAATGAAAATCTATCTTGAAAAGGAGTAGTATATTATGAATTATACCGAATATAATAATCAATTAAAATTACCGGATGATTTGTATAGAAAAACATTAGCCGGTGTTAAATCAGAAATTTCAAAACATAATCAAATTCAAAGAAAAAAGAAAGTTGCTTCTTTATCATTTGCTGCTTGTTTTATGATACTTGTAACCTCAATATCAACAGTTAAATATTTAAATAATAATTCTTCTGATGCTATTGACACTACACAGAATTCATCAACAAATAATAAGGGCTTTTCTACTGATAATCGGACGATAAAAATTAAAATGGAAGACACTAAATATCCGCAAAAAATTATTATTGATAATAAGATTTATTCGCAGTATTATTTTGGAGATGCGAAAGCGGATAAGAATAATACGATTGAATTAAAGCAATCAGAAATAGGCGATTTAGTATGTAAACTTGATTATTTTAATCTTACGAATGACTTGTCAAATTATGTACCAATGACTGTTGAAGAAGCTGAAAACAATAAATTTTATAAAGCGTTGGTTTATAAATATGCCAAAAGTGATCATTTAATTATAGTTCAGACCAATAATGAATATTATATATTCTACTTGAATGGTTTAACTACCGACTATACCATCGAAGATTTATTAAATTTATACACAGCAAAAGGCGATAATGAAATTATCGGTATTGAGATTTGGCAAGATGAATTCTATGATTATACGATTGAATTGCCGGAAGAAGAAAATATTACGGATCGGGACATTCGTCCTTTATTGAAAGGCACTATAACAGACAAGGAAGTAATGACTTCGATAGTAAACACCATTAAAGAATGCAATGAAAATAAAATCGATGATATTAACAGTTATTTAAGTGATTATGATAAGGGATTGGAAAGTGAAAAATCACTTATGTCTGATAATGGAGAATATAAATTGAGACTCATTTTTGCAGATGGTCAGACATTAAATCTCGATAAAAACTCTTTGGATATTACACTAAAAAAAGATTATTTTTATTTTGATATCTGTCATAAAGGAAATCCTGTTTATTATAAAATAGAAAATTCTAAATATAATAGAATCGTTGCATTCATTGAGTCAGCATTGTCTTAAAAAATAAAACGCTGATTGCAAAATAAAAAAAGGAAAGCAGGCGGTAACAACCGCCTGCTTGTTTCATTATTTCTTAGTGGTCACGCTCTTAGCCTTGCTCCAACCGGAATACAGTTTCACACTCTTGCCGCCGAATTTGACGGTTTTGTAAGTGCGTACACGAACATAATACTTTTTCTTGGCCTTCAGCTTGCCCACACTCTTAGAGGTGGTGCTGTTCTTACTGATGGTAACGGTCTTGTTGTTTTTCTTAAATTTCTTGTCTGTGCTGTACTGCACTTGATAGCCTGTGGTCTGGGTTTTCTGCTTTTTCCAAGTGACCTTAAAGCCTTTCTTGGCGGCAGTAACCTTAGATACGCCGGTACCCTTGGGGTTAATGCTATAAGTCAGGGACTTGCTGCCTCTGTAGTTCTCCTTAAAGGTAACCTTAACCGTGTATTTGCCCACATTTTTCATGCCCTTGGGATAAGACACATTGTAGTCCACACCGCCCTTTAAGGCTTTACCTGTGCGGTCCTTCACCTGCCAAATCAGCGACGATCTTAGCGCCAAACTCCGGCGCACCCTCCATCACCAACCGCTTCTCCCGGGCGTTTATATTTACATATTGCCGCATAAATGGCAAATAAATTCAGCTTACCTATCTAAATACTTTGCGATAAAATCCTCGACTGTACGCCAATACAGCGTAGGCGCAACAGAAGACGAGAGCGCATGACCTGCGCCTTCTACGGTAAGCTCCTCTTTTTCGCAGGCTGCAGCCGCATACAATTCGCCCAGCATGCTGTACGGCACAAGCTCATCCGACGAGCCGTGAATAAACAGCGTTGGTATGCGGCTCTTTTTCACCTGCGCAAGGGCGCTGGCCTGCTTAAAATCATACCCGTCACGAATCTTTGACAACACCGATGTGGCGTTGAGCACAGGGAACCACGGAATGTGCAGGGTATCCGCCTCCCGTTGGAACTCATCCCATTCCGACGTGTAGCCGCAATCTGCAATAACAGCCTTCACATTTCCGGGTAATTCTTCACCTGACGCCATCAAAACCGTTGCCGCCCCCATGGATACACCGTGCAGAACGATCCGGGCGTTCGGCTCCCATGAAAGGATCTGGTTTATCCACTTTATAATATCCATACGCTCCGGCCAGCCCATACCGATTTTTGTTCCCTCGCTGTCGCCGTGGGCTCTTGCATCTACGGCCAAAACATTATAACCAAGGGTGTAAAATTTATGAACAAATCCGGCCATGTGCTTGGCCTTGCTTGTGTAGCCGTGGCATACGAGAACATATTTTGTGCCGGTATTTTTGAACCGTTTTCCGTGCAGGCGCAGCGAATCAGACAGAATATACACATCCTCGCCGTGTGTAGCATACCATTCTTTGATTTCCGGCGTGCCTGTCATACCGCTGTATTTTGCACTTGCTTCCTCTTCATTGCCGGCAGTATTCGTGGCTTTTTGAACCAAGTTGTTGAGTTTGCTCATATGGATAGGCGATTTCGTGTTGATTGAGATATCATAAAATATTTCTGCTGCCGTTGCGGTTAAAGCTGCCAGCCCACAAAGCGCGCCAAAAGCTATGCCTACATTCTTTTTATTCATAAAAATCTCCTCCTGCCGTCAAAAGCATAACATGGTCGCAAAATGTCATTTTGCAATCTGAAGCTGTTTTGTGCGCGCCCCGACTGTCTTTACAATACAAAAGCGCTCTGTGTATATCAAATCACATTTTTGGACGGATGTCAATAAAACCGCTGCCGCATTTTGCAAGAAAAAAACAGACATCCACACGGATGTCTGTTTTTTTGCTTTTTCCTTCATTTTTTCGTTTTCGCCGGGAGCGGCATTGTTGTGCTGCTGCAGGCTACACATAATACTTTGCCTGCGCGTTCCAAAGCGCTGCATATTGGCCGTCGGCAGCCAAAAGCGCTGTGTGCGTGCCGCTTTCCACCAGCCTTGCGTGATCAAACACGGCGATGGTATCGCAAAAGACGCAGCTGGACAGCCGATGCGAAATGTAAATGGCCGTTTTGCTTTGCACAAAGGAATTGAAGCGGCTGTAAATCTCGTTCTCCGCAATCGGATCCAGCGCCGCCGTAGGTTCGTCCAGCACCACCACCGGCGCGTCCTTATAGAGCGCTCTGGCAAGGGCCAGCTTTTGTGCCTCGCCGCCGGAGATCTCTACGCCGCCCTTGTCCAAATCCTTATAAAGATAAGTGTTTTCCTGATGGGGCAGGCCTTCCACTCTCTCCTTAATATTGGCATTTTCCAGGCAGGTATACAGCTTGTCCCGGTCAAAAGCGGAACCGGCACAAACCGTATCTCTCAGGGGCACAGAGAAGATTTTGAAATCCTGAAAAACAACAGAATAGAGATTTATAATACTCTCCTTGGTATATGCCTGAATGTTTTCGCCGTTGATGAGAATTTCGCCGTCGGTCACATCATACAGGCGGCACATCAGCTTAATAAAGGTGGTTTTGCCGCTGCCGTTGCGACCCAGCAGGCCGTAGGTGCACGGCTCCAGGTCTACGCTGATCTTCTCCGCCACCAAGGCGGATTTAAATTTTTTATGTACACCGTCAAGCTTTAGCATATTTCTCTCCTAACTCCTGCAAAAAGGTCATGGGCGCCCGGGTGTCTTTGCTGTTGGTCAAATACTGCTCCGTCTCTGCGGCGGCAGCCTCCCGGTTTTTGGAGGCAGACAGCTTTAGAATGATCTGCACCATGGGGTATTCCTCCGGGTCCTCGCTCTGCTTTAGCTGTTCCAGTTCCTCCCGGTCCACTTTTTCATTATAGTAATAAACAAATGTCTTGTAGAAGTCCATCTTGCTGATGTCAATTTGGGACTCAAAGTACGACTGTTCCATGTCAATCATAGAATTCGTCACCACATAGCCGTCATAGGACCGCAAGTGCTCATACGGGGTCAAATTGTCCGCGCCCATGATAAAAATGGTACGAATATCCCGATGCTCCTTGGTAAAAGTGCCCATATTTTTTTTAATCCTTGCCCGGATCTCTGTGTCCGCATACTTAGGATAGACCACCAAGGTATTGTTCAGCTTTAAGGTATCGTAAAACCCGCTGAGCAGAGTAATGGAACGGGCGTTACCGGCAAAGTGATTGTCGCCCCGGGCAGCCAAGTTGCAATACATCTGCTTTCGCCCACTGCAACGCACATCAAAGGCGGTATCATAGGGCAGCGAACAATCAATAAAGCCATAAAAATTGTCCGAAAACAGCTCCCGATACCCGGGAATGGGATAATAGGCAAAGTTGGCGGGCAGGCAGACCCCGGCGTAACTGCTGTAATACTTGGGGGATTTGCCGGTATATTCCAGGCACAGATATTCCACAGCCGCCCCG
>ENA-OPCM01001797-OPCM01001797.1-human-gut-metagenome-genome-assembly--contig:-NODE-1797-length-13365-cov-4.415101_pt1 | contig 13365 bp, 6 predicted proteins | sample MGYA00241252_ERZ501484 | MGnify/ENA primary metagenome ERZ501484 (study PRJEB25962, sample SAMEA2042583) | human gut metagenome | biome: human gut; feature: human-associated habitat; material: faeces...
TCCTTTGCAAGGTTGGCAGTCTGCTTGGTCAGCACATTGCCGAGCGCATCATAAGTGAAACTTGTGATGCCACTTGCAGGATGGTTCACCTCCGTACGGCGGTCACCCATGTCGTAAGTGGAGGTCGTTACATTGCCCTCCGTGTCGGTGACACGGACAAGGCGCTGTATGCCGTCATACTCAAACGAGGTGGTAATCTCACCGTCAGGACCGCTCTTCTGGATGGTCTTCAAGGTCTTGCCACTGCCATTGGTATGGGTAGCCTGCACATTATGGAGTGCGTCTGTTACGGTTGTAACAAGTGCATGACTGCCGTTGTCAACAGTATATGCCGTAGTTGTCGTAGAGTTGTCCGGCAATGTCACTGAGGTAGCACGGTCGAGCACGTCATAAACAGTAACCGTTGGAGATACATTGTCAAATGACTTGCTGAACGTGGACTTCGATCCGGTTCCTTCCGTTGTCGGATAGAAAGCCTTTGCCACACGTCCGAAAGCGTCATACACGTTTCTTCCGCTGACTATCATCACGTTCTCATCCTTGGCAGAGTTTCCCTTGGATGCACTTGTCACAACACCGTCCTTCTTCACCTGCACGGCTCTTCCGAAACCGTCAACGAACGTAACGGTCTCCAAATCGTCGTTAGGGTGCTGGATGTCGTAGTGCTTGGTCACTGCGTAAGCAGGAGCGGTAATGCCACTCTCACCAAAGGTAGCCAAAGGCTGATATTCAAAGGCGATGGCATAAGGCACGCCCGTAGCCAACTCATTTGGACCACGCACGCCAGTAATGCGACCGAGGTCGTCAACATCAGTCTCATAATAGAAGTTGTTGAGGTCACGATGCTCCTTGGCTATACCATAGCGATAGTCAAAATTGCCTTGCTCGCTGCGGTAACCCCACGCATCGTCAATGCGCTCAACATACATGTTCATCTCAGGCTCATAGCGGTACTTGTACCACATACGCTGTCCCTTGCCGTTGGCAGGGAGAGTCTTCTGGATGATGTTGCCGTAAGAGTCGTACTTGTAATCGGTAACTGCCGCACCGTCATTCAACTGCTGTGTAATCTGGGTGATGTGGTTGGCATAGTTGGTGTTGTATTTCGCCGTCACATGGTGATAGAGTGAGCCGTCACCGCCTGTAACAGTCACATCAACAGGAAGCCCGAGGATGTGCTTGCTTGCATTGTCCGTATATTTGATAGCAGTCGCATAATCGAACTTGCCGTTTCCGTCCTCGCCAAGGTTTCCCTTGTCGCTGTACTTGTAGGACTTCAACTCACCATGATAGCCATTGAGGTAGTACTCATTCCATGCCTCGGATGTAACCACACCGTTTGCCGCTCCCTCATACTGCAAGTTTGCCGTATAGCGGAGAGGTACGAATGCAGATGCACGGTCACTCCAAAGGTTCACGTCACGCTTTGCGAACGTGTACTTGTCACCGTCGGCAGTCAGATAGTAGCTGTCGTAACGGTTCTTTGTCTCGGTGTACTTGTTGCCGTTGGCATCCTCTACGGATGTGGCGGTAACATTGCCCTGCGTGTAGTAGTTGGCTACATCGTAGTTCTCAACAGCCTGTCTGTAAACAGAATTGCCATTCTCCGTGTCGAGGTTCTTGGTGATAACCTCACCGAAACCGAGGAACTCACGTTCATGGCGGTCACGCTTGCCGTCCTTGTACTCAAAGGCGGTTGTCATGACAGGACCATCGTCATGGATACCATCATCAACGGTAAGGGCAGACATTACCCACTTGCCACCAGGAAGTCCGTAGGTAGGAGTGGTATGCGCATAGTCGAGTGTGAAAGTTCCGCCCAAGGAGTTGGTAACAGACTTCAACATATTGGTTCTGCCAATGGCAGAGCGTGTAACCTTCAACTCGCTTTCCTTCTCAGACTCAACGATGTCAAGATAGCCGTCACCGTCCACATCCTGCAAAGAATATGTAGGGCGGTTGATGCTATGAGAGGTAGAAGCACCAGGGTTGGTTGAAATCTTGATGCTGATGACAGGAATGTTGATGGTCAAGGTGAACGCAGCGTTTGCAGACTCTGAGGTTGATGCCGATTCGCTGAGCGCACTCGCACCCTTCCAACTGATAGGCTCATCAAAGCCATTGCCTGTATTAAGGGCAACAGTGATACCATCACCATTCTTCCAGACCTTATCTGGGAGACCGTCAGAGTTGATGTCGATAAGGTTGTATTCCTCTTCGCTCTCTGAGGTTACGAGACCAAAGCCTGCGGAGAAACTGCCGGAGGCCTTGTTGATTTTATTGTTTTTCTCTTTATAGAATGTTTCGCCCCAACCTTGGTTAGCGCCACCACTTGCACCTATATCATAAGAGAGACTCTTACCACCTTGAATACGATCAAGTTCCCAATCAATAGGTTCGGTAAAGGTATAACCAAGATTTAATCTTACTTTCTTGTCGGAAAGAATCTTGTCTGGAAGTCCATCGCCATTGATGTCAATGAATGACTCTACGGCTTCATCTGTGTTCCTTGGCGCACTGCCAGTGATAGAGAATTGGGCTTGCCATTCTGTCTGTACATTGCTCAAAGACTGCTTTACACCTTTCGCCAAATTCGTAATCTGTGATACGGAAGCCACTGGATTGCCGCCATATCCCCATGCCTCAGAAGCATTGTCAGAGTTATTAGCTCCGATACCCTTGTAGATTTCGCCACTCAATCCACCTTGTGAGTTGGTGTATTGGATAGTACCACCAGCAATGATGTCAGGGAATCCGTCACCATTCATATCCATCATGGCAACTTCCGTCTTGGAACTGCCATTTGCATTGTTATGGGTAATGCCAAGTGCACCACCTTGCACAACGGTACTCTTGCTTGATACCACTTGGCTTACAGCTGCCGCACCAGTACCCTGCAAATATTCACCTGCAAGTCCTGCCACTTCAGCATTATTATCCAATGGATTGGTAAGGAGTACATCCTGTTCTGTCAATCGGGCTGTGCTTGCCTCGGTTGCAGTAAGATAGATGTCCTGTCGCTGACCGACCCACTTGTCCATAGAAGTCTGGTCTGTACCCAATGGAGTGAATGCCATTGTGAGAGGGTCAACCTTGTCGTTCTCGTTTTCCGGCAATTTCAGCAATGACTCGTCAATAGGCTTTGCATATCTGCCCTCTGCCGAGTTATAGACAAAACCTCCCCAGCCACGGTAAAGCATACCGAAGCCAAGATTGTCATTCTCTGCATAGAATCCAGCAAGCACATTCTCTGTTACGAGACCTGCCGCATCTTTCAGAATGGAAACAGAGGCTGAAGTAACAGTTTCATTAGAGATTGCTGCCGGATAGCTGTATTCAAACCAGATGTTCTTTCCTGCAGTAGTTGCAAATCGCAGAGTATCGGCTTTCAAGATGCCATTCTCGATATTGAAAGACTTCTTGCCAACAAGTGCTTCCTCTGTCTTGGCGGTCAAAGTAATCTGACCGTTGATAGAATTGTCTGAAAGGGTAAGCACTGGTGACACAACCATAATTGTATCAGTCGCTGTGGTCAAGTATGGCTTGCCCTCTGACAAGGCATTTGCAAAAGTCTTGTAATGTGCAGGAACTGACATGGTCTGCTCAACATTGGCAGAATCCTTGTAAGTTACGGATGCTTGCCAACCTATATTCTTCCAATCAACATTTGAGGTTGATGAAATCTCAAAGCTGAAATTGGTCAGCTTTTCAGTATTCTCCAGATTGATGTTGAGTGAATCGCCATCGAAAGCCTCACCAGCCTTCAATGTACGAGCAAAGACAGTCTTCTCGATATAGTTCGGGTTGTCGTTTCCGTCACTGTCTTTCTTGTCGTTGCTGCCGATGATGCTGAGAACAACATCGTCGGTTGTTACAGGCTTGTGGAAGGCACTGCGAACTTCCACGCTTGAACCATTCTCCACATTAGCGGAGGTGTTCACATCATAGATGGCACCATCCTCAGGCTTGTACTCTGTTGAAGAAAGCCCGTTAGGCAAAACATTAGATTCGCCAGCGTATGTAATGGTAGGCGACCAGTTCACCTTATCAAATGAGCCGTTGCTTGTTTCCTCAGAGCCAGACTGGACACGGAAATAGATCCTGTCACCACGCTTGACGGCAACAGATGATACGGCTGCGCTGTATGGACTGTTGTCACCCTTGGCTATCGTCTTGTTCCAAAGTTCATTGCCTCCCTTTTGGATGGCAATTCTTACGCCGTCTGCCTTCTGATACTCGTCAGCATCATAGTCATCTGTTGGTGCAATGAGGCTTACTTTACCAGTTACGCTGACAGTTCCGTCCTTAGGAGCCTGCCATACACGCACGATGTCCTCCATCGGTGAGTTCTTGATGGCTTCCGCCTGCTCATCCTTACTGACCTCCATGACAGAAGTGTCAACCTTGCCACCATAGATGATTGGGCTTGGCGTGTCGGCACTGCTCAATGTAAACGTAGGCACGGCATTGCCAGATCCGTCAAACTCCAAATGGTTGAAATATACCTTGCCATTGGAAACAAGGTCAACAAGTCCGTCACCGTTGATGTCGCTGAAATACTGAGTGGTCTTGGTCTTAGTGGTTGACTTGTCCGTTCCGACAACAGCAGTCAGGACATTCCAACCGACAACGGCATTCGCACCGAAAGTGTTGGTAGAACTTTTGGTTGTCGAGAAGTTACTGATGCCCTTTACCTTGATAGGCTCACCATATACGACTTCTCCGTTGTCTGTCTTAATCTGTGGACGATAATATACAGAACCACCGGACTTGTACACCTTGTCAGGAAGTCCGTCACCGTTCAAGTCAACGAGTGCGGAAAGTCCCTTGCTCGTGTCGCTTGAATAGCTGTATGAGCCACCCACGGTATTGCCTTTCCAGGGACTTCCGTCCACGACACCCACACCTGCATAGAACGAACCGCTTACAGAAGAACTTGTCGTTCCGCCAAGTGCAGTTGGCTTGTCGCTGAAACGCTTGCTGACTGTCTTCAAAGGATTGACGAAACCAGCGTCAAGTCCGTCATCGTGCGTGTTCCATTTCTCGGGATCATCCTTGAACGGAACATATCCCTTTTCAGCCTGCACATCATCATAATAGTCGAAGTTCTGGAAAGCCACTTCCTTTCCTGTGTTGTCATACTGTCTGACACCTGTGAGCATTTCCTTGTGGAATGCACCTTCCTTGTAGTCAAAGGCATAGCTGCGCAATGTCTCGCCCTGGAAATTCACGGTCACTTTCTCCAACAGCTTGTTGGAGGAGGCGAGGAATCCATAGCGGGCATTGTTAGTCTTTACCTGCTTTACCTTGTTGCCATCAAAGAGTACAACGGTGTGCGGTTCCTGTCCTGCATTACCTGCGTGAACCTCCTTCAGATATGCAGCCTTGGCCTTCAAGCCGCCACGCACATTCTCATCCACGATGTCATACACATATTCTATATAGTCACCGTGGAGTTCCTCGACACGTTTCAGCTTCCATTCGGCAATCACCTCACGGGTATTGCCCGAAGCATCGGTGACATTGCCCTTTACAACAGCTCCGTCACCACCATAGATGTACTTGACACCCTGCTTGTCTGTAACCTCCCAATAATAGTTGGCAGGACTGTCACCCTTGCGGATGATACGGCTGAAATCACCGCCTTGGCGGGTGTAGAACTGGCGGTCAGCCTTTCTGTTCATCTTCTCGCCACGGTGTGCGACTCCCATCTGTCCGTTGTCATCCATAGTGGAGAGCATTGAACCGGACAAAAGATAAGTCTCCGTCTCTTTTGACATATCATACCGAGGCACGCCCCACCGGGTGTCAAGCGTAATGCTTGGCACGCTGACGTTCCAACCCTCGCCAAGCCAACCGCTACCGCCCTCGCTGCTGTACTGCAAGCCAAGGCTTGGCTGCATACCGTTTCGTGCTGGCGGCATCTCGAACGGATACTGCAGGTTGGCAGAGCCACGGTTGTTTGCGCTTGGAGGCGCAATGACATTGAGCTTAGCCGTCGGGTCTGCCGCCTTGATGTCGTTCATCATCGTCGGGGCAAAGCCTTCGGTCTGCGGTGACTCCGGGGCCTGTATCACGCCGTTGATCATGTCGGTGAAGTGGGTCGTCTTTGAAACGACACACTCTTCCTTCTTGTCCACACGCACACGCTCCAACGCAACCCAATGCTTCTCGGCCGGGTCGTAGTAATAGGTACGGATGTCGTCCTCGGTATAGCCGCTTGGTATTCTCGTGCGGTCATACTTTATCTTGACAGTCGCACCCTCGCCTGTGAAATGGGTTCCGTGAGGGAGAAAACGGTAGCCATGTCCTCCTGCCGTGACATTGGTCATGGCAAAGTCAAGCTCAGGAACATTCTCCTCTCCGATAGAGTTCACGGAAAGGCTTCTGTTCCGAATGAGGTCTTTCTGAAGAACGACCAGTTTGCTACCTCCTACGGAGATACTGTCAGAGACACCCTTCTTGAAGAGTTTTCTCACGGCTGTCCCGTCCTTTGCCGAAAGGGACAGTGTGGCGGCAAGCAGTAAAACCAATGCCCACGCCACCTTCTGTATATAATTCTTCATGCGTATCTTCCTTTAAGTTACTTTACTGAGATTTTCCTTGTATGCTCCCCATTCTCGGAGATTGCCTTCACGACATACACACCCGATGCGGGAACCTTGAAGTCGGCTTGCTTGACGCTTTTGCCTGTCATTTGGCGTGACACTACCAGTTTGCCTGATACGTCAAACACCATCAATGTGGCTGCAGCAGGCTTGTCCTGTGTGAGTTTAGCCTCGTAGATGCCTGTCGTAGAACCGTTGCCCTTGACAGTGAAATCCTCGTCTTCTCCAGAAATGAAGGTATTGTCAGCCTGTCTGTCCGAGCTGCCCACATGGTTCTCCCTTGCCTGTGTTCCGTTAGGCATACTTGCATCACACTCGCTGCCGACATAGACGGTCATCGTTGTCGTACACTTCTTGGGTGTTTCTATCTGCACGTTGCCCCTTGTGGTGAATGAGGTTACAGGCGTACCGTTTACGGTAAGGTCTGTGATATGTGTCTCGCCCTTTCCGTACTTGATGCAGAACCGCCATGCACGAAGTGACCAGACATATTCATGATGCACGGTCTGTCCGTTCAACTTGTATGTGACCTGCATATTGCGGACTGTAACACTGAGCACATCGCCCGGCTTGATGGTGACATATTTGGTTAGGCTTGTATATCCACCGGTTATGATATGCGCCTTGTCGCCCCGCACGTCGAAGCCATATTGGGTGATCTCGTCCGTGAGGCTTGGCTCCAATCCCACACGGTAGTTTGATTTTGTATCGTTCACCGTCCATGAGATGTCACCGGACAGATAGGTCCTGGTGTCATGTGAGTATGAGGTGTAAAGTGCGTTGCCAGTGGCATAAATCTCGTTGCCTCCACCTTGTGATACGGACAGCGCATAGGCGCCGGGGGCAAGATTCGTGATTCTATGCGTGTCACCGAAGAATGTTCCTCTGGCAATGGTTTCTCCTTTTACTTTTCCTGCAACGGTGTCAACGCTGAGCACATAGGAATAGACTGGTGTACCGATGTTGATGCCTATGTCGATATACCCGTCATTGCGTGGAACTCCATTCTCGCAACTTGACGGCGTAGGAGTGGCATCATAGGAAATGCCGTCATAATAGGCGAATGTGAACACATCGCTTCCGCTTCCGTCTGCATCCCATAGGACATTGCGGAATATGGTCTTGCCCCTTGTCATATCAGGCTTGGAGCATCTTATGTTGCTATTGCTGTTGATGTCGAAATCACCTTCACCGCTTGGGTCTATGAGCATGACGGTATGCTTGCGGCAATAGTCCGAGAACTCCCTGTCAGGTGTGAGGTCATAGCTCAACTCTGCCATATAACCGACATCATCTATTCCTCCTGTCCTCAAGCCTGCCATGTTCAAGGCGGACTCTGCTCCTTCCGTTCGGATAATGCCCATATTTGTGTCTGTGTCAGTTGCATCCGAAAGGGATATGGTTCTTGTCGCACTTCCTGTTCCGTCAACACGCAGGCAGATGTTTTTGCCTCCTTGCGGATGGAGATGTCCGTTCCGTCAACATCCGTGGCGATGTATGAATTTGAGACCGCTCCGTTGATGATCGGATAAACAACTCCAGCATTGGTGAACCGGAATCCATACTTGCATGTGCTGCCACCGATGCTTCCGAAGCCAACGTCAAAAGTCGGGTGACTTGTCGGACAGGTGAACTCAAAAGCACCGCCACCTCCAACAAGGGCTGGGGTCGTGGCATAAGCTCCGGAAGCGGCTTTCTCTTGGATGATATTGTCAGTAAAGCCATTCCTTGACACTTCAAGTCCTTGCGCAGTCCATCTTGCCACTGTACTGTCGGGCTTTGACGGCACGTTGGTCTTGACCATCCATGTACGTTTCATGACATGCCACAGGGAATCTGTAGGTGAGGTATATGTTGCAAGTGCCACATCATCGTCGCCCCAGAAAGTAAAGCCTCTGTCCGGCATCGGATTGCCGTTTTCACGTCCCATGACAAGCAGGCGGGAAGCGGATGAAGGGTTGTATGGATTTGCGTCATGATAAGTTCCGTTCTCCTTCAAGGCCGCATACACCGGACTTTCCTCATATGATGTTGCGGAAAGCGGCTGGGAGAGACTTCCTGCCATGTCGGTTCCAACAGCTGTGACCCTATGGTGGTAGGCTTGGTTCTCCGCCATGTCCCAAGTCAGGTTTCCGTCGCTGTCAAGATACGAGCCTTTGAGGGTGATGCCGTACTTTACCGCCAGATAGCTCTCCACTTTTCTGCGCTCATCGGGTGTAAGCATCCTGCTGAACACAATAAGCTCAGGGGCATATCCCCGGATGGAAGCATTACCGAAGAGCGAGGTCGGGAAATCCGTACCGAAACTGCCAGAGGTGGAAGGGGTTCCGATGAATAATGTGGTGTTGGAGTTGTCTCCCCACAATGTTGTTGAAGGATTGCTTACCTTGAAGTAGGACACAACTCGCAGAGCGCTTTCCTTAAAACCGTTCTCGGACAAAGAATCACTTGATTGATAAAGCAGGTCTTCACCCGATGCTGAACCATAGTCCAGCGGTTCAACACCTCTACCCCTTACGGCTTTGTCCTTGCTCAGAATGGCTCCGTCGCCCTTGCGGCCGTCAAGAGCATAGACAACCATATCCTTGCCGATGGTTGCCAGTTCCGGTGCAAAGACACCGATGACGGTAGCCTGCGAGAGGTCGCCGTGCTTGAGGCTGGCACTCAGACTACGAAATCCGTCTGCGAGCCAGAGACTCGGATTGAAGTTGAAGTAATGGACTGAACTGTTCGGAAGAGTAAGTTCAGACTTGACGCCACGGCTGTCCAATAGCATCAGCCGTATGGAATCCCCAGAGAAATCCTGCCAACGGTAATAACCTTGCAGGTCTGAGTTCAAAGGCGCAGTCTTGAACCACAGTTCGCTTCCGCTGACTCCTCCGGGCGTTTGCGCGAAACTGCCGATAGCGAAGCCTAACAGTAACAAAGAAGTAAACTTTCTCATGCGCTGTCAATTTGGAGTGTTTGAAAAATATAAAAACGTATGCCTCTGCCGCGCAGGGAGAGACCAGTGAGAGAGAACGGACTGTTACTACGGAGAAGAATTGTGATATAGGCTGCTCCGTAAAGTCCTATTGTCACGTGGCAGGCCAATAGGCTTTACCACCAAACTAATGCTGCAAATATACAAAAATAATCTTAATAAACGGATATAATCTTTAAGAAATTTGCTGGTTTGGTGTTTTTTTCTTATGATTTCGGTCGATTTTGCAGAAATCTTTTACATCTGTTGTATGTACTGGAGTTAGTTTGGCAAAAATACACAAATGGTCACGGCTTCTGTTTCTTATGTTAGAATGTGAATCATGGTTTGAAACTGTACACACTCGGGGTACAAACGAAAACACCATATGCTTGTGTCGGAAAGGTATATATGAGCTGATGGTAGAGTCGTCATCAACAACAATGGCCCTGATTTGATAAACTCAGCAGGAATACTTGCTATTCATTTTTTTATGATGGGGTTATGTCCGCAAGCGAATTTACACTCGACATAACAATCCCGAAGAACCGAAGATTCTATCTGTCGGCAACAATCCCGACCGTCAGAATATTTATGGTGCTGCACTCGGCTTGTACAACAGCCGCATAGTGAAACTCATCAACAAGAAGGGACAACTCAAATCATCCGTTATCATTGACGAGTTGCCGACCATCTATTTCAAAGGCTTGGATAATCTGATTGCTACGGCACGAAGCAACAAGGTTGCCGTCTGCTTGGGCTTCCAGGACTTCTCGCAATTGGTCCGTGATTATGGAGACAAGGAGGCAAAGGTGGTTATCTATACGGTAGGTAACATCTTCAGCGGTCAGGTCGTTGGCGAGACCGCTAAGACTTTATCCGAGCGTTTTGGAAAAGTACTCCAAAAGCGCCAGTCTATTTCCATCAACCGTCAGGATGTTTCTACATCCATCAATACCCAAATGGACAGTCTCATTCCGCCGAGCAAGATTAGCGGACTCACCCAAGGAATGTTTGTCGGCTCTGTTTCCGATAACTTCAACGAGCGTATCGAGCAGAAGATATTCCATGCCGAGATAGTAGTTGATACCGAAAAGGTGAAGCGAGAGGAAAGCAATTATCAGCCAATCCCTATCATCAACGATTTCTTGGATGCGGATGGCAACGACTGCATGAAGCAGACCATACAGGACAACTACAACCAAATCAAGGAAGATGTTAAGCAGATAGTCAAGGATGAGCTGGGGCGTATCGCCAACGATGAGAACTTGAAACACTTGATACAGAAGGCATAAATGCGCTTTTCACAGTTGAATATAAATAGGTTTGTCCTATTGCTTTTTTCCGCGAGTGCCAAGAATAATAGTTAAAAAAGATTATAATATAGCTAATAATTAGTTATCAATTTTGATAATCAAAATATTTATCGTAATTTTGCACACAAATAAAAATAACATGGCTGAATAATATATGAACATAACAAGTGAAGACGAGGCTTTGTTGGAACTGTTCGAAAATGGAAAGACATCTGACAAGAAGTATAAAAGACTTCCTATAGCCGCAATCAAGGGTTATGTTAAGGCTGTCAACAAAATGAGAGCTGCCACAAGAATTGAAGACATTATGCGTGATCATGGCTTGCGCTACGAAAGATTGCACGGAGACAGAAAAGATCAAGAATCCGTAAGATGCAATGATGTCTGGCGATTGATTTTCCAAAGCTCTCCTGCCGATGGCAGTATTATCATTACCGAAATAGAATTAATTGAAATATCACATCATTATGACTAAGTTTAGTTTCAATCAGGCAGTCCCATTTGAGGCAACTCATGTGGGCGAGGTGATTAAGGACGAATTGTCTGCTCGTAATATGAAGCAGAGCGAATTGTCCGAACTCACTGGCATACAGAAATCCATTCTGAATGATGTCATAAAAGGTAAACGTTCTCTGACACCTGAAATGGCATTGTTGTTGGAAAACGCTCTCGGCATTTCTGCGACATATCTCATGAACATCCAGACGCAATACGAATTGGATTGCGCCAAACAGAGCGAAAGGGTTGTGTTGCAGACTAAAATGCTTGAGATTTGGAATGTACTCAAAGACCAAGTATCAATTCCCTTTTTCAGAAAAGTCGGTATTGTTAGAGGAAATATCATCGAGGATGTAAAACGCATCTTCGAGGTCTTTTCCGTGGATAACTTGGATGATTTCTTTGGTTTGAAGGCAGAAGAAATGGAACTTTCTTATTACCGCAAGTCAGAAAAGGTGAAAACCAATCCCGTGGACATTCTGTCTTGGAAATATTATTGCTATCATCTCTCTAAAAATGATGATTCAACTTTATGCACATTTGACAAGGGGGCAGATACAGAGATGCTGGCAAGAGAGCTGAACAATGTGTTTAAAGAAAACAAGAATACGGTGAACAAAACCCAAGAGGTTCTTAACAAGTATGGCATTCGTTTTCTTGTAGTCAATAAGGTTGGGCAAGTTCCTGTTGATGGAATGTCCTTTTGGATAGGAGATACACCAACGATTGTCATCACTGAGAGAATAGCTTCCATTGACAATTTTGCTTTCACCACTTTACATGAGGTCGGTCATGTATTCAAGCACCTTACCCAAAATGGTAAGGCAATGATTAATCTCATGGAGGACAAGAAGAACATCGAGGAGTCTGAGGCTGACGAGTTTGCTTTAAATGCGACCCTACCAAATGCGGATTGGAAAAAGTTCATGGCAAGGACTCGTGATGTTGTACCTTATAAAATAGCACCATATATTCAGACAGAAGCAGACAAACACAATGTCAATCCACAACTTCTGTTCGGACGCTATAAGCATGATATAGGTATATACAAGATAAAGAATTTCTTTGAAACGAAAATTCTATAACGATTCACAAAGCACCATTGGTTACACATTTCATAGCCAATGGTGCTTTGCATTTTCATCTCCTCATTCTCTCCAATTCATCATCCTTCCGCATTTTCTCATTCAACTTCTCTTGCATTCTGTCAAGGAAGTAAGTACGGCTATGGTTCTTGCGTCTTCTGATGTCGGTGTAGAAACGATAGCAGTCCTTGGCTTTGATACCAAAGAACTGGTACATGGCTTGCGCCAAGTCCTTGAACTTCACATCGCCATCATTCACGCTTCCCATGACGCAGATGCCATATACCATTTCTACAAGGTCAACGGCATTGCCAGTCCATTTTACTCACGGCTTCCGAGAATGCTAATTTGGATTTGGCATCTATTGCTGGAACTTATGAGGGTACATTCCCCGCAGCTGACGGTCCTGGCATAAAGACCGTGCTCACCATCAAGGCTGACAGTACCTATCAGTTGGAGCAGGACTACGTTGACCAAAAGGACGGTCATGACGAGGCAAGCGGCGTGTTCAAAGTACTTGATGTCAATGTTCTGATGCTTGTTCGTCCTTCAAGCGGTGAGCACACTTTTTATAAGGTGAAGTATGCCAATAGCATTGTCATGACAGACTCAGTTGGCAACGAGCCTGAAGGCGAGACCGCAAAGTTCTATGTATTGAAGAAGAAAAAGTAAAAAACTACGCTACTAATAAAGATTCGTGGATATATCTTTTTATCCACGGCTCTTATTTAAATGGAAGAATCAGTATAAATCTTTAGGATAGGGAAAACTATACTCTGAAGAAGAAAGGATAAAATGCAAATAAACTGTGTTAAACTATAATTGTGATAGTCTGACACAGTTTATTTTAGATTTTCAACGGTTTAATATAACCGTTTGAAGAATAAACATTTAAC
>ENA-OPCM01001802-OPCM01001802.1-human-gut-metagenome-genome-assembly--contig:-NODE-1802-length-13320-cov-24.852318_pt1 | contig 13320 bp, 14 predicted proteins | sample MGYA00241252_ERZ501484 | MGnify/ENA primary metagenome ERZ501484 (study PRJEB25962, sample SAMEA2042583) | human gut metagenome | biome: human gut; feature: human-associated habitat; material: faeces...
TTTGTTGCTCAGGCACTTATAAATAATGTTAAACTATAGTGTTGCGGAATTAAGGATAATCTCTAATATTTTAAATTAATAGTATATAATGCTCATATAGAGTATGATTAGTTATCAGTGTGTATGCTGATTCCATCATTTTTACTAGGTGCAAAGATATGTTTTTTCTCTATTCGCTCCAAATATTTTAAGTATTATTTTAAAATAAGCAGCCAAATATCACATATAAGTTTCTATTTCGTATGTTTTTAGCTATAATTATCCCAATATTCTTGCATCGTATCTTAAAATGTTGTATCTTTGCAAAGTAAGAAAGAAAGGAAAATAATTATGACTACACAATAAAACTCCCCCTATACTCTTCGAAGTGTAGGGGGAGTTTTATTTTATTCTTCATCTTCGTCCCAGTCTTCTTCGTCAAATCCAAACATGGCGGGATCTACGAAGGCGTCCAGGGCACGGCGTTCTTTCTTTGTAGGGCGACCAGTGCCTCTTGCTCTATCTACGAATCCGCTGATGCGGCTCATCTCCAGGAGCTCGTATTGCTTAGGGTCGGTTACGTTTTTATAGACACCATACAGCATCTTGGCGCCTACGCGCTGCTCTATGCAGTCGAGAACCTCGAAAGAGTAGGTGATAGGGGCTTTCTTTACGCTCACCACATCGCCACGCTTGATGATGAAGGAAGGCTTTCTGTTTACGCCTCCCACCATGACGCGGCCATTCTTACAGGCATCGGCAGCAATGCTGCGGGTCTTGTAAATGCGGGCAGCCCAGAGCCACTTGTCTATTCTTGCTGATTCTTTCATAATTATTTCTTTCCTAGCTTATTGTATTGGTTCATGGTGATGTCGATACCAGCCAATACGAAGCTCTTGATGATGTCTACACCCAGGTCGATGGCCGGCTGCAGCTGCTTCATGTCTTCCTCAGTATATTTGCCCAGCACCCAGTCTATCTGGCCGCCACGTGGATAATCGTTGCCGATGCCCATGCGCAGGCGGGCATAGTTCTGACCGATAAGCTGCTGGATATGTCCCAATCCGTTATGGCCGCCGTTGCTGCCGTTCGCCTTCAGTCGGAAAGCACCCAGGGGCAGGGCTAGCTCATCGCTGATAACGAGGAGTCGGCTCTGGTCAATCTTTTCCTGATTCAGCCAATATCTTACCGCATTACCGCTGAGGTTCATGAATGTGGTAGGTTTGAGCAGGAAAATCTTTCTTCCCTTGAGCGTAGTCTCGGCTACGAAGCCATATCGCTTATCCTCAAAATGAATATTGGACGCTTTAGCAAAAGCGTCCAATACCATAAATCCTGTGTTGTGCCTGGTGCCGGCGTATTCATCGCCAGGGTTACCAAGCCCACAAATCAAATATTTATCCAATGTTTGATAATGCTTTACTCAGGTTCGTAAAATCTCTAGATGACTCAGTGATTAAGCCTCTGCATCATCAGCAGCCTGAGCTGCGAGCTGAGCGTTACGTGTCATCTTGATAGAGCAAACTACAACAGCCTTGCTTGTAGCCAACTCGAGACCCTCGAATGAGAGGTCACCTACCTTGATGCTCTTACCGATCTTCAACTCAGTAACGTCGATATCGAGGTGCTCAGGAATAACCTGGTAAGGAGCTGTAACGTTGATCTTACGGATAGAGAGGTTCATACGACCACCATCACGTACACCCTGTGCAAGACCTGTCAACTTAACTGGAATACCGATAGTGATAGGCTTCTGGTCGTTAACCTCGTAGAAGTCAACGTGCAGAGGAGCGTCTGTTGTTGGGTGGAACTGAATCTCCTTCATGATAGCAGTGTGGCTCTCACCGTCGATGATGAGGTTGATAACGTATACATGAGGAGTGTAGATGATTTTACGCAACTCAGCGAATGGAACTGCGAATGACAAAGCCTCAGGAGCACCGTTCTCGCCCCTTTTCTCACCATAAAGGTTACATGGAATCAAACCTTCCTTACGCAATGTCTTAGAAGCTTTCTTGCCAAGGTCTGTGCGCTTCTGACCTGTTACATTAATCTCTTTCATTTTGTGTTACTCTAAATTAAGTTATTAATAAAAATGTGCCTTAACTCGCCATCACACGGATTAGCTTTGCTTAAAGCGGGTGCAAAATTACGAAAATTATTTGGAATGAGCAAACTTTTTGCCGAAAAACATGTTCTACATGCAGAAAAAATATTGAAAATACAATTTTTTGCTTAAATAAACTGAAATTTTTGCCGTTTTCTTGTCTATTACCTATTTAATGTGTATTTTTGCAAGCGTATTAGGTAATTTAATAAATGAATCTTTTAAAAACATTAGAGAATGATTAATAGGGATTTGATAAGACGTAAGATTGTGCAGTTAACCTACGCATACTATCAAAACAGCGATCATAACATGGATAACGCTGAGAAGGAGCTGATGTTTAGTCTCTCCAAGTCATACGATTTGTACAACTACATGTTGCAGCTCATCGTTGCCATCACCCAGGAGGCACGCAAGCGCTACGATGTAGATGTAGCTCGTGCCAAGAGAGAGGGTGAGCAGGAACCTTCACCACGTTTCGCATTCAATAAGTTCGCTCTGCAGCTCGAAGAGAACAAGATGCTGCTCGAATGGATAGATGTAAAGCATTCCAACTGGGATGAGGATATCGAAATGGTGCGCAAACTGTATACTGCGATTACGTCTAGCGATCTCTATGCTGATTATATCAGCGGTGCTATTGATGAGGAACTCGCCGATCTCGACGAGTACAGCCGCGACCGCGAGGTATGGCGCCGCATCTACAAGCTGTTCATTCAGAATAATGAAGATCTTGATGCATTCCTTGAGGAGAAGAGCCTCTACTGGAACGATGACAAGGATATCATAGATACTTTCGTATTGAAGACTATCAAGCGTTTCAACCCGAATGCTAAGGCCAAGCAGGAATTGCTGCCAGAATACAAGGATGCTGAAGACAGAGAGTTTGCACGCAAGCTCTTCCGTGCTACCATCCTCAACTGCGATACCTACCAGCGCTATATGAGCGAGGCTTTGCGCAACTGGGATTTCTCACGTCTTGCCTATATGGATGTAATTATCATGCAGATTGCCATCGCTGAGGTTATGAACTTCCCTGGCATCCCGGCTACCGTCACTATCAACGAGTATGTAGAACTTGCCAAGGCATACAGCACTCCTCGAAGCGGCGGTTATGTTAACGGTATGATCGACAACATCTGCCGCGAGCTCATCAGCCGCAACCTCATCCAGAAGGAGATGCCTGAGCGCAAGCAGCACGCACAGCACGGTGAACATGCCGGCAAACAGCGCCCAGACAACCAGCACCCAGCCGGCCGTCGTCCGCGCATTCATCGCGCTCCGGGCGAGGGTGAGTAAATAACGGAGGCCTTTCTTGCTGGTCACACCTTTTTTATATGTAGAACATAAATAATAATAGATAATACTTTTAACGACATGACAAATTTAGTATTGCAAGCAGCTGCCGGTGGTAGCAGCATGAGTTTTCTCATCATGATGGTAGCTATCTTCGCTATCATGTGGTTCTTTATGATCCGTCCTCAGCAGAAGAAGCAGAAGGAAATCCGCAAGTTCCAGAATGCTTTGGCAGAGGGTACCAAGGTGGTTACAGGCGGCGGTGTTTACGGCACAGTTAAGCGTGTTAACCTCGAGGCTAATACCGTTGATGTTGAGATAGCTCGTGGCGTGGTAATCACTGTAGCTAAGGGCTACGTGTTTGCTGATGCAGCTAGTCAGACACCTAATGCGTAGTATCAAGAGCATATTAAAAGCTGTCAGAAACTTCCTGTTCAGTGGTCTGAATAAGGAGTTTCTGATTTTTTTGTTCTTTCTCGCTCTCAGCGGCATCTTCTGGCTGATGATGACGCTCAATGAGACTACAGAGAGAGAATTCAATATTCCTGTGCAGTTAACGGGCGTGCCCCGGAATGCGGTGATAACCGGCGAACTCGCTGATACCGTGCATATTACGGTGCGCGATAAGGGATTCACACTCGTTACCTATGCTTACGGAGGCAAGATTCATCCGCTCACATTCCGGTTTGCCAATTATGCCGACGAGGAAACGGGAGCGGGACAGATTCCGATGGCTGATGTGCAGAAACAGGTGGCATCCCAGCTCTATGGCTCTACCAAACTGCTCTCCATTAAGCCGGCAAAATTCGATTTCTTCTTCACCTACGGCTCTTCCAAGCGAGTGCCTGTGGTGTTCAGAGGTAAGATTACAACCAGCAAGAGCTATTATCTGGCGCATACCGAATTTCTGCCGTCTACGGTTACGGTTTATGCCAACAAGAAGCAGCTCGATGAGTTACAATCGGTAGAAATCGAGCCGTTCAACATGCGCAACCTGCAGGATACCATTCATCGCAGCGTACCTATCAAGAAGATACGTGGCATGAAGATTGTGCCTCAGATGGTGCGTCTGGCGGTATATCCTGATGTGCTTACCGAAGAGTCGGTCGATGTGCCTGTTACGGCCATCAACATGCCTGATAACATGGTGCTCCGTACCTTTCCATCTAAAGTGGCGGTAAGATTCACCATCGGAGCCAGCCTCTTCAGAACCATCAAACCGAGCCAGTTTAAGGTGGTAGTAGATTATAACGATCTGGTTAACAACCCTTCTGACAAGTGCCAACTCCAGTTGCGCAGCGTGCCGCGCTCGGTGAGCAAGGCGCATCTCGAACTGGAAATGGTAGATTATCTGCTGGAACAGCAATGATGAAATGATGATTAGTAATTTATAATTTACAGTTAATAATTCATCGTGATGAAGATAGCGATAACGGGCGGTATAGGTAGCGGAAAGAGCTATGTGTGCCGGATATTAGAGAAACAGGGCATCAGGGTTTACGACTGTGATGATGAGGCTAAGCGGCTCATGCGCACCGATGCCCGCTTGCAGGCTGGTTTGAAGAAGCTGGTGGGCGATCAGGTTTACAGTGCAGAGGGCGTTTTGCAGAAGCCCGTGCTGGCTCAGTTTCTGCTGGCTGGCGAGGCTAACAAGCAGGCTGTCAACGATGTGGTTCATCCGGCTGTGGCGCGCGATTTCGAGCAGAGCAGCTATGAGTGGATGGAGAGTGCCATCCTCTTCGATAGCGGTTTCTACCGCCGTATCCACCTCGATTTCGTGGTCTGCGTAACGGCTCCCGTTCCGGTCCGCATCCAGCGCATCATGCAGCGCGACCATATCCCGGCAGAGAAGGCGCAGCAGTGGATAGATGCCGTCATGCCGCAGGAAGAGCTCGCAGCCCGCTCCGATTTCGAAATCGTGAACGATGGCGAGCAGAATATCGAAGCACAGGTAAGAAAATTATTGGATATCATTAATAATAAAAGAATAACAGAAAAGACAATGGAAACAATCCTTTCAATTGCAGGCAAACCAGGCCTTTATAAATTGGTATCAAGAGGTAACAGAAACCTCATCGTAGAAACACTCGATGAGACTCACAAGCGTATCCCAGCTTTCGCTACCGACCGCGTAACAAGCCTTGGTGACATCGCTATGTATACAGACGCTGATGAGGTGCCACTCTGGGAAGTGCTCGACAGCGTAAGCAAGAAGGAAGAGGGCAAGCCTAGCACTTTCAACTACAAGAAGGCGCCTGTTGCTGAGCTCCACGCTTATTTTGCTGAGGTTCTTCCTAACTACGATCGCGACCGTGTTCACGACAGCGATATCAAGAAGCTCCTCCAGTGGTACAACATTCTTGCTAAGTACGGCATCACCGATTTCAAGGCTACTCTCGCTCCTACAGAGGGTGAGAACGTAGATGATCGTGCTGAGCAGGTTGCTAAGTAAATTCCGTCAGATTTTTTAGGCACGGATTTCACGGATTACACGGATTTTTTTTCGAGATAATAACTCATTTCGAGCATGTCTCTATAAACCCGTGTAATCCGTGTAATCCGTGCCTGTTTTTTTCCTTCAGTCTATAAATCCGTGCCTGATTCTTATTCCTCAATCTTCTTCAGTTCCTTCTCAAATCTTCTGCGATACATTTCTCCCGCTATGGTCAGACCAAACGGGAAGGCAATCCAGATGCCCAGAATGCCCAAGCCGCAAGGGAAACCCAGGGTATAGCCCAGCGGCAAGGAGATGACGAAATAGGCAATGAAGGCATAGAGCACCATCGGCTTCACACAGGCGATGCCACGCAGCGCATTGGCAAAGGTATACTGCAGTCCGTCGCCAAACTGATATATCATCAACAGGATAATCAGCGTAGCCACATACGCCTGCACCTCCACATTATCATTAAACCAGCCACCTATCTGATGGCGAAGCAGGAACACCGGCAAACCCATGCACAGCGAGAACAGCAGGTTCAGCCGGAACCCGTCGTAGGCATTGCGGCGAACTGCCCCGTAGTCCTTCTGCCCCATAAAATGGCTCACGCGGATAGCCAGCGCAGCCGCCATGCCCGAAAGCACGAGATAGAAGAGCTGCGAGAGGGTAATCATCACCTGATGAGCCGCCAGCGGAATGGTTCCCAGCCAGCCCACCATCACACAACTCAGCGTGAAGGCAGCCGATTCCATGCCCAGCTGCAGCGCCACAGGCCAGCCCAACCGGTTCATCTCCCTGAAGTCAGCCTTGGTCAGAGAACTGTGCAGAATATCGCGTCTGTATTCCCCAAGATTCTTGCCCGTCATCAGCATGCACACCATCGCCAGCGCCATCAGAATGCGGCTCACCAGCGTCGAAATACCGGCTCCCAGCAAACCCAGTTCCGGGAAACCCGCCACACCGTAAATCAGTACCCAGTTGCCCAGGATATTGATTATGTTGCCGCCAATCATCGCCCACATCGCCACCTTGGTCTGTCCGAGTCCGTCAAGAAATTGCTTCATCGTGAAGAAGATGCCCATGAAGAGCACCGAGGCGAGGTTTACCAGAAAGTAAGGGCGGATGAGCGAGAGCAGCTCTTCAGGCTGTCCGATGCGCCCAAGATTCAGGTAGAGCACAACGAGGGCGAGGGTGAAGATGAAGCCCGTCAGCATGTTGGCACAGAAGGCATTGCGCACTTTCTGTCCGATGCAGTCGGTCCGTTCCTCGCCGTAGAGCCGTCCGATGATAGGAGTGAGTCCGTAGGTGAATCCCATATAGGATACGAAAACGAGACCGAAGATATTGTTCACCAGTCCGGCAGCCGCCAGTTCGGGTGTACTGTGATGGCCAATCATCAGCGTATCAGCAAATCCCAGGATGATGGTACCCAGCTGTCCTATGATGATAGGAATGCCGATAGCTAGCAGTTCCCGGTAGTGATGTTTCTTGTTCGTCGTTATTGATGTCGTATGATTATTCATATTTGCTTTTAATTACTAATCTATTTCCTTTATTCTGCTTAAGAGCATGCAAAGTTACGGCTTTATTCACTAACTACCAAATTTTTCTCCCCTTTTTTTTAGAGGACCAGCGATGGAATCGCTGGGAACGGGGCGCAACGGGGCAGGAAGAGGCAGAAAGGGGCAGGAAGAGGCTTTCCCCCTTCCTGCCCCCGTCCCCCGCGATTCCATCGCTGGTCCCCCCCCCCTAAAAAAGGAAAAAAGAGCCTAGCTTACCCCCGCTAGGCTCTTTTTACTTTTTTACCTTTTTACCCTTTTACCTTTAGATGTATGAACTTCCTTCCTCTTTCTGTCCATACGAGGTAGGTGTGGGTATAGGCGGTGCCCAGTTTCTCCTGTGCCCCATCGCAGTGAGGGTCGGCGAGGGTAGAGTAGCGGGTGCGGCTCTTCGCCAGGTCCATGTGGGCATAATCGGCATAGAGCAGATACTGGCCGCTCTGGTAGTACTGGATATGAAGGGCGCAGAGCTGTCGGTTCAACTCCTGTGCCGTGATACCCAGCTCCTTCGCTATCTGCGTGGTGGTATAGCAGGAAACTGAGTTGAGCACATTGTCGGTGTAGAGCGCCTTCGGCAGAAGATGATCCACCTGATTCTCCAACTGGATGATGTTCTCACCGTTCTTGGCGATGCAAACCACCTGTTCGTCTACCACACCGTTCAGCCGACGAATCTCCGTATCCTGTTCTCCGATGAGTTTCTTCTGCTGATCAATCTGCACTTGCTGGTTTTTCAGCAGATTCTCCTTCTCCTTGAGTGTAGCTCTGAGAATCTCTTCAGCATGCCGAATCGTCTCCTCATCACTCTCGCCCTGCTTTACCGGAATATAACCGCCCGTCTTGCGAATCTGCGGCAGCACCTCGGAAGTAACCCAGTTTTTGAACTTCACCGCCGTTGGAAGCTTGGACCCGAGCACCAAAGCATAGAATCCGCTCTCGTTGACGAAAGTCATCTGACACCAGCGATTTGCTGCAGCTCCATCCTTCTTTTTGCCAGTCACTACCCATACGTCGTGTTTCACGACGCAAGGGTCATCAACATGTCGCTGGATGGCATCACGCTGGTTTTTATACCCCAGCACATCACAGACATCTTTCGCGCAGAACAAAGGCTCCCCGTTTTCATCGGTTTGAATACGAATCTTACCGAATTCAGGGTTTTCAAACACAGCTGTATATCCCACAGTCTTTTCCTTCTTCATCTCTTCCTTTTTTGTATTTTCTTCTGTTTTCATGTTAAAAATGGTATTAAAATTAAACACTAATAACTAATCACTACCCAATGCTCATCCAAATGCTCTCATCCCTGTCTCTCGCAGCGGTGATGGCATTGATGAGGCGGTGGAGCCAGATGCGAGAGTTCACAACCATGCCCTTCACACGGTTTTCACCCACCAGGATGCAGCCCTGCGTATCATCGGGATAATTGCCGGCATGGATGCGGATGCCCTTAAAATTGGGGACGCCCAACAACAGCGGCAACCACATCTTAAAACTCGGCGACTTGCTGATCACCAGCGGATAAGTACCCTCAGGTATCGCCGTCTTGCCCTTCATCTTCTGCGCCTTCTTGCCCGATACACGCCCCAACCGCACATTCTCCTCGGCAGGACTTAGCTCCACACCCAGAAGGTTGCGCCAGCACGGCTCCAGCGTATCACAGAAATACGAGTCCGCATTCAGCTTCTCCTGGGGCACCTCGCACACCGTCTTCAGTCCCCTGCACTTGTTCACACTCTCAATCGTGCGCTTCTTCACGTCCTCATCCTTCAGGATGTAAAGGCGACCTATCGTGTAGGTCTTCTTCTTTGCTATACGTTTTAAAACTATCTGCATAAGTAAAAATAAATTTAAGATTTAATAACCATACCGTCGTGGCGGTACTTAAGCTTCTCAAAACTGTCACAACTGTCACAACTGTCACGCTTGCCCGTATACTGATACGCCCTCCTGATGTAATTCCGGTGCAGCCACTGCCTGATCATCATATCGGTACCCTTCGCATCCAGTCCATGCTCCAGCCGGATGGCAAGCAACTGCGCAGCCGTAAAGTTATCGGGCAGTATCTGTAAAAGATTCTGAGGCCCGCGCTTCGAACTCTTCTGCGCCGTAAAGTTCTCCTTCGCAATCATGTCGCCGAAGAACCGCATCTTGCAGTACAGGTCATACTGCTCGCTCCAGCGGATAAACTCGTCAATCTCCGGCTCCCACTTGCAACCATTGGCTACATACAGCACGCACGCCTTCAGGTAAGCGATGACGTTGGCACGGAACGAGAGATTCTCAAACGTCCTGTCCTGCGACAGCCGGGCAAACTCAGCATTCTCATCCTTCAGTTTGAGGGCAAGCTGAAACGCCTCCTTACACTCAATCAGGCCCGTTACTTTGTTCAGATTTTCGATGTAAGGTCGTAGCGCCTCACGGTACGATTCATCATAAGTTCCGTAAACAGGCATATCTTCGCCGATTTCCCTTTCGGGGATGGTGCAGAAGTTGATACGGCTGATAGGACCATCGGTAAGAACCTTAGAGAAGTAACGCTGACCCTTCTGGATGGTGGTAGATGCATTCCAGTTGAACCGGATGGTAACACGCTCCGTAACACTCATCGTTCCCACGCGAGTTTGTCCGTATTTATTACCTGGGTCGGCTGCCAGACACATGATACGGAACTGCTGACTTCCGCTGCCCTTGAGCGCATCAAACTGGTCTAGCTCATTGAGCGAAGTATAGAGGAAATGTTCCTGCGCTTCAGCCGTTCTCATCACGAAAGCCGGGTTCGTCATATCCGCATCAATCTCCTGAATAATCAGGTTTTCAGGTCTCTTGCGCTTATCCTTGTTGGCACCCTTGCGCAGCATCTCATCCTTCCACGCCTTTTCGCGCTTCAGGTTTTCAGCATCCCTCAGCCTGATATCCTCCATAATGAAATCGATAGGCCTGTTCACGCTGCTCTTACCCGCTCCGGTACCCGCAAGCAGCAGCGTCATCAGTCTCGCCTCGTGCTCCACGTTGTCAATATACCGGAACCTCGTCTTCCAGAGATGCGTAGCCAGTGGCGGGAAGATAGCGTGCGCCACAGCCGGCTTATAAATTTCCGGCGTCCTCGATATCAGCAGCTCCACCAGCTTCGGCAGTTTCTTCGGCATCTCCGGCGGGTCAGGATAATCCTCATCAGCCCTATTACCTGTTAACTGTAAACTATTAACTTGTTGCTCAGCCCTATTAACTTTCAACTGTAAACTATTAACTTGCTGGCTGGCCTTCTGCTCCGCAAGCGCATTCACCCTCATCACTTCCCTCGACATCGGCTTCGTATTGTCAGCATATTTCGCATAGAAGTCATGAATCAGCTGATGGCAGTCGTTCTCCTGATAGTAGCTCGGCATTTTCACCCTCACCACCTTCATCAGTTCCTCTTCCTCCATCACCCTCGAAGCACCGGCGCTCATGATAGCCAGCAGCGAAGAGTGTCTCGCCCCCACGGTATCAATCTCCATACCCCCGAGTCCGGCAGCCTGCGTAAAGAGGTCAAACGCAATCAGATTCTTCTCCCTGGCTCCCAGTCCGCCAGCATTCTGATTGCCTCCAGAATCCCCGATATGAGGAGCATCAGCACCATGGCTATCACCAGGTTGGGCAGGCTGAACAGCAGAGCCAGCAGAAACAGCAGGATTGCCGTCGTTGCCCGATAGTCTATTATTTTCATTATTCTTACCATTGTCATTAACTTTTAACTGTAAACTATTAACTTTCCCTCTTCCGTCCACGGTCAGTCCGCGGTCCAGATACGCCTGCCTTCGCATCAGAATCTCCTTCTCGCTCAGCACGGCGCACCACATTTTCGACCTGTAGATTTCCGAGTCCTTATCGGTGAGATAAATCATTCTCTCGGGTGTGATGCAGCTCTCGTCATACGGCACCCCCAGCGCCTCGCAATACGCCTTCTGCGTCTCCTCGATGGTCATTCCCACCGGCAGTCTGATACCGATGTGCAGCTTCTTCCGGGCACTGTAGCAGAGGTGCAGCAGCGAGCCGTTCCAGATGCTGTCAGAGCAGTTCAGCTCCCTTGCCTTCTCGATAGCCTTGTCTACATACTCCCTGTCATCCACGTCGATGATAGTCTGGAACATGAAGCTCTCGGGCTGGGCATTCTCCTGTCTGCGCACATTGTTCTTGAAAATGCCGTAGTGGGGACAGAAGAAAGGCAGTTCGCTCTTCAGCCTGTCCTGCGCCTTCTTCACCGCCTCTGCATCGTTGGCATTCACCTTCGGGATAGGCAGTTCGCCCCTGATCTGCCGAATCATCTTCTTGATTTCCGGCGATGCAATCACCTTGTCATACACCGCCATACTGTTGGAAAACACCTTCCCCTTATTGCCCTTGCGATAAGGGTTCAGTGCAATTACATGTTGTGTTTCTGTCATGTTATTTCGTTAATAAAAGATTGGTTTGTGGGGTAATCCCCTCTTCCGTTTTCACCACTCTCAGCCGTCTGTAAGGAGGAGGACTGAACACATACGCTTTCACTTCCATCATTTTAAATAATTTAGAAGATTGGGGGCTCCCACCATGGTTGATGTGCAGATACACAAAAGCCCCCGAAACTCAGACCGCATTGGTTCTGAATTCCGGGGGCAAAGGTAAGGCAAATTTCTCGCTTCTACCTAGTACGTACTATGTACGCGTACTAGTACTACCTGCCAGATTAACCTCTGATAGCAGGCATCACTTTTTCGAGGAAGGGAATCGTTTTCTTCTGATCCATTCCTCGGTTGTAGGCGGCTCTCATCGAGTTCGGATTAGGACCCCAATAATTGCCGAATACGCTCCATATATTATCGATTTTCAACTCTGTACCTATCTGGTTGGCAAGGATGGCAGCTTCGGATGATGACAGTCCTGAGGGCATGAAATTTTCGGTTACCAAGCCTATCTCTATCAGGTTGTTCTTTATCCTCTGAGCCTTTTCCGTTTTCAGCTCAGCCGGCATCTCAGCATTTCTGCATGAGTTTTGCTCACAGGCATTGCTGCCATAATAGTTTTCCACATGCTCGAAGTACGAGCTACCAGCGTTCATGATGATCATTCTTTGTCCAGACATTTCTCATCCTCCTTTCCCTGATAGTTGTTCATGTGTTCGATATATTGTCCACCATTCATCTGTATGGTATTGTTGATAACGATGGTAAAGTGCTTTATTACGAAGCGAATAAATTTTCTATAGAAAAAAAGTTTCATCTTCTTTTATTGTTTTTATGTTGATTGTTAACTGTTTCCGCCTCATTTTAGTAGAGGACGTGTGTTTGCGCTAACGTTTTTAGCGTAAGCCGCTGGAGACTGCCGAGCGCCTACTATCGTAAGGTGTGGGGGCGGGTAAGGTTGTGTTTACTTTCTGGTTGTTGATATGGCATTAAGTTGATACTTGGTCGCAGATACCTGGCATCTCGACCGATTATTAGTAATTACAGCATGCCACAGCTCGCTTAGGAGTTCTCCTAAGCTTCCGAAACACCTTTTCTTCATAAAGTCGAGGTGATTGCTGTTCATATGCTTCATTTTTTTCATAATTTCAAAATTTCGTGCAAAGGTAATAAAAAACATTCAAATAACCAAATAAAAAGTGAGTTCTATAGAGCTCGCTTAAATTTAATATTTATTATACATACGTGTGATGTTTTTAACAGATTAAACGCCATTCCCCCTCACGCATCCCTGCAATTTCCCTCACGCCCCCTGCAATTTCCCTCACGCCCCCTGCAATTCCCCTCACGCCCTGAAAGGGCAGAAGCTCCTAGCCCAGGGCATTCGCCCTGGGTATTCATGTCCCCACGCCTGGCGCCCTGTAGGGGCAAAAGCTTTGTATGGCGACCCGAATATGATACAATACTGCGTTAAATTAACATTTAATCGTCTGTAAATCAATAACTTATATTAAG
>ENA-OPCM01001807-OPCM01001807.1-human-gut-metagenome-genome-assembly--contig:-NODE-1807-length-13282-cov-4.534891_pt1 | contig 13282 bp, 10 predicted proteins | sample MGYA00241252_ERZ501484 | MGnify/ENA primary metagenome ERZ501484 (study PRJEB25962, sample SAMEA2042583) | human gut metagenome | biome: human gut; feature: human-associated habitat; material: faeces...
ATCATTTCCACTGTGGAAGCTGTGAAGACTGCTGACTTTAAGATGGCATTTGATCCTACACTGGTTCGCGGCATGTCTTATTACACCGGTCCGATCTTCGAAATTTCCATGGATGAGTTTGGCGGCAGCGTTGGCGGCGGCGGACGTTATGATGAGATGATCGGTAAATTTACCGGACAGAATACTTCTGCATGTGGATTTTCCATCGGATTCGAAAGAATCGTAATGCTTCTTCTTGAAAGAGGATATGAGATTCCTGAGAGCAAAGCAAAGAAAGCATACCTGATCGAAAAGAATATGCCGTCAGACAAACTTCTTCCAATCCTGAAACAGGCGGAAGAAGAGCGCAAAAGCGGTGTACAGGTAAACATTTCTATTATGAAGAAAAATAAAAAATTCCAGAAAGAACAGATGACAGCTGAAGGTTATACAGAATTTGTGGAATTTTTCAACAGATAAAAAAAGGAGACAGAATCATGGCTGAAAGTATGAAAGGTCTGCACAGGACATGCCGATGTGCAGAAGTAACAAAGGATATGGTCGGCAGCAAAGTAACCCTGATGGGATGGGTGCAGAAGGCACGTAACAAAGGAGGTCTTGTCTTTGTTGATCTTCGTGACCGTTCCGGTATCATGCAGGTGATCTTTGAAAATGGCAGCATTGACCAGGAAGGTTTTGAAAAAGCAGGCAAACTGAGAAGTGAGTTTGTAATCGCAGTTACCGGTACAGTTGAGAATCGCGGTGGTGCTGTAAATGAAAATCTTGCTACAGGTGCACTGGAACTCCGTGCAGAATCTTTAAGAATTCTCGCAGAGTCTGAGGTTCCGCCTTTCCCGATCGAAGAGAACAGCAAGACAAAAGATGAAATCCGTCTGAAATATCGTTATCTTGACTTAAGAAGACCTGACCTTCAGAAGAATATTATGCTTAAGAGCAAAGTCATGATGCTTACAAGACAGTTCTTCGCAAAAGAAGGATTCCTTGAAATTGAAACTCCGATGCTTGGTAAGAGTACACCGGAAGGTGCAAGAGATTATCTGGTACCGTCTCGTGTTCATCCGGGACATTTCTATGGTCTGCCACAGTCTCCGCAGCTGTACAAACAGCTTCTGATGTGCTCTGGTTATGACCGTTATATCCAGATTGCAAGATGTTTCCGTGACGAAGACCTTCGTGCGGACAGACAGCCGGAATTTACCCAGATCGATATGGAACTCTCTTTTGTAGATGTTGATGACGTAATTGATGTAAATGAGAGATTCCTTGCTTATCTGTTCAAGGAAGTACTTGATATTGATGTAAAACTTCCAATCCAGCGTATCACATGGCAGGAAGCTATGGACAGATTTGGTTCTGATAAGCCTGATTTAAGATTTGGTATGGAATTACAGAATGTATCAGATATTGTTAAGGATTGTGGATTTGGAGTATTTACGGGAGCACTTGAGAATGGCGGTTCTGTAAGAGGAATCAACGCAAAGGGACAGGGAAGCATGCCTCGTAAGAAGATTGATGCACTTGTTGATTTTGCTAAGGGATATGGTGCAAAAGGTCTTGCTTATATTGCAATTCACGAAGATGGTTCATATAAGTCATCATTTGCAAAGTTTATGACAGAGGATCAGATGAATGCCCTTGTTAAGGCTATGGATGGTGAAGCAGGGGATCTTCTTTTATTCGCTGCTGACAGAAATAAGATTGTATGGAATGTACTAGGTGCTTTAAGAGTAGAACTTGCTGATCAGATGGGACTTCTTGATAAGTCTGATTATAAGTTTTTATGGGTAACAGAGTTTCCACAGTTTGAATGGTCAGATGAAGAAGAAAGATATGTTGCAATGCATCACCCATTCACAATGCCTATGGATGAGGATCTTGATATGCTTGAGACTAATCCTGGTGCAGTTCGTGCAAAGGCTTATGATATTGTTCTTAACGGAACAGAAATCGGTGGTGGTTCAGTAAGAATCCATCAGGCTGATGTTCAGAGCAGAATGTTCAAGGCACTTGGACTTACAGATGAAGTTGCTAATGAAAAGTTCGGATTCCTGCTTGACGCATTCAAGTATGGTGTTCCTCCACATGCAGGACTTGCTTATGGTCTTGACAGACTTGTAATGCTTATGGCTAAGAGAGATTCAATCAGAGATGTTATTGCCTTCCCTAAGGTAAAGGATGCATCTTGTCTCCTTACTAATGCACCTGATGTTGTAGATGCTAAGCAGCTTGATGAGCTTTCAATTAAGATTGAAGAAGAGAAAACTGAAGAGTAAGATATAATAAATGCCCTGCACTGATTTGAAAGTGCGGGGCATCATTTTATATGATATTTATAAAAATGTTATTTGATAGTAATCTGTTCAACAGATGTATCAGCACCACTTGTGCTTACTCTGTAAAGGACTCCCTGATCTTCATAATACTGGAAAAATGTGTATTTTGATGTGCAGTGAATGTTGGTAATATTGCCTATAGCAATAGTTTCAATCTGTGTTCCATCAATATTCATCCTGTAAAGGCCTGTCATTCCATCTGTGCTTTCTACCTGGAAAAATATTTTGTTTCCATACACATTATAATTAACGACTTTGTTTCCTTTTTCTCCATACAATAATTCAAGAGTTTTGTTAGATGTATTAAGTCTTACAAGTGAATAGTTCTTACTTAAGTCAATATAATATGCATAGCCGTTCTCAACATCTGCAAGATATGAATTGCAATCATATAATACAGAGGTCTTATCAGTTTTGGTATCGTAACTTAATATGTTGTGTTTTCCGGCAGGATCAGAAAAATATATTGTTCCGTTATGGACGCACGCAGGTGAGTAAGGTGTGTCAGAAATTTTGGTGTCTTTCTTTCCTGCAATGTCTACTTTATGGAAAGCCAGAGGTGTTGTGTCACTATAATGCTGGTAGTATAACGAGTTACCAGATAAGGCTATTGTTCCGGAAAGACTGTCGTATAATGCTTTCAGTGACTCACCGTTTAAGTCACAGCGGTAAACACCGAATAGCTGTCCCCTGAATATTGTTCCGATGGTTTCCTGCTTGAAATTATTCTTGACATAATATATGTAATTGCCACAGACATTGATTGATGCAACACTGTCATCATTTAATTTCATGGCATTAGTGCAGTCTGAATTCATTACATATAATTTGTTATAATCGTATGGATTGGCAAAATATATTTTGTTATTGTATTCGCAGAACAAACCTCCGTTATTGAGGTTGCCTGCCGAATTGCCAATAGCATTATCGTTGTTGTATACGATTCGGCTGCTTCGTATAGATAAAAATATTAATACTGCGAGTAATAATCCTATTATAGTTATTACACTTATTGTGATGGCTTTTTTCATATGTTATCACTACTCCCTTATGAACATTATTTAAGAACATTTTCTTAAGTATAACATAAAGTACCTTTATTGCATATCATTAAAAATGTGATACAATAAGAACAATACATCGCTTTAAAGAGGAGAAGTATATGTTAGATCTTAATGAAATACGAAATAATATTGATAAAATCGACAGTCAGCTTGTAGAACTGTTTGAAGAGAGAATGAAACTGACAACTGAGGTTGCAGAATATAAGATTGAGACAGGAAAGAAAGTTCTTGATCCAGCAAGAGAGAAAGCTAAGTTAGAATCTGTAAAGAAGCTTGTCAAGAATCCTGATAATGTGCATGCTATTGATGACCTGTTTGCACAGATTATGGCTAACTCGAGAAAGAATCAGTATATGCTTCTTGAAAAGATGGGGCAGACTTTGAGAGAACCATATGAGGCTATTGATGAGATTAATAAAAAGAACTGTAAGGTTGTATATCAGGGTGTACCGGGTGCATATTCATATGCTGCCATGATTAATTTCTTTGGCAAGGATGTTGATAATTTCAATGTTCCTACATGGAGAGAGTGCATGGAGGCAGTTAAGCAGGGGAAGGCTGATTATGCTGTACTTCCTATAGAAAATTCCAATGCTGGAATTGTTGCTGATGTGTATGATTTGTTACAGGAATATAATAATTACATAATAGCAGAAACTTATGTTAAGATTGAACATTTGTTACTAGGACTTCCAGGAACTGACCTTGAAAACGTAACTGCTGTATATTCACATCCACAGGGACTTATGCAGTGTGACAGATTCTTAGATACTCATAAGGACTGGCAGAGAATCAGTCAGGCTAATACAGCACTTGCGGCAAAGATGATTTTTCAGGAGCATAATAAGACTCATGTTGCTATTGCAAGTAAGGAAGCAGCAGAGCTTTATGGCCTTGATATCTTAAAGTCTGGAATTACAGACCAGGAAGGCAATACAACAAGATTTGTTATTGTTACTAATACAAGAAAGTTTGTTAAGAATGCACAGAAGATGAGTATTGTGTTTGAAACAGCTAATGAAGCAGGCACTCTATATAATCTTTTAAGTCATATTATATATAATGGACTTAATATGAATAAGATTGAATCAAGACCTATTGAAGGGAATGTTGAAGGAAAGAGATGGAATTTCCGGTTCTTTGTTGATTTTGCTGGTAACATTGATGATCCAAAAGTTATGAACGCATTAAGAGGTATTGAAGAAGAAGCTGAATCTATTAAGTTGCTTGGAAACTATTAATGTGTTAGAATTATAAAGATGTCGTCAGACAATAAGCTATTATATAAGTGAGGGAATTAGAGTGAATTTAGAAGAAGCAAAGCTTAAGCTTTCAAAGTACGGTCAGGAACAGATATTAAGATATTATGATGAATTATCAGATGATGAGAAGGCAGCACTTCTTGAACAGATCGATAAGACTGATATGGAAGTTTTATCGGCAATTGAACATAAGTCTGAGCTTGTTAAGAAAGGTGAAATTACACCTCTTGGTGCAATGGAACTTGATGAGATAGAAGCTGACTATGATACATTTAAGAATACAGGTGTAGAGGCAATTAAGGCTGGCAAGGTTGGAGCAATTCTTCTTGCAGGCGGAATGGGAACAAGACTTGGTTCTGATAATCCTAAGGGAATGTATAACGTGGGAGTTAACAGGGAACTTTATATATTCGAGTGCCTTATTAATAATCTTATGGATGTTGTTAAAGAGACAGGAACATATATACATTTATTCGTTATGACTAGTGAGAAGAATAATGATGCTACAGTTTCTTTCTTTGAAGAGAAGGACTTCTTCGGATATAAGAGTGAATATGTACATTTCTTCAAGCAGGAGATGGCAGCAGCCACTGATTATGATGGTAAGATATATCTTGAAGATAAGGGAAGAATGGCTACATCACCTAATGGTAATGGTGGCTGGTATATCTCTTTAAAGAAGGCTGGATTAACAGAGGTTCTTGAGAATAACGGAATTGAGTGGCTTAATGTATTTGCTGTTGACAATGTTCTTCAGAGAATTGCAGACCCTGTATTTATCGGTGCTACAATTGAAAAGCACTGTGCAGTTGGTTCTAAGGTTGTAAGAAAGGCAGCTCCTGATGAGAAGGTTGGCGTTATGTGTCTTGAAGATGGAAAGCCTTCCATTGTTGAGTATTATGAACTTACTAAAGAGATGATGGATGCTAAGAATGCAAAGGGCGATCCAGCATATAATTTCGGTGTTATTCTTAACTATCTGTTCAGGGTTTCTGATCTTGAAAGAATTGTTGGAAAGAATCTTCCATTGCATATTGTTGAGAAGAAGATTCCATATATTGATGCGAATGGTAATCTTGTTAAGCCTGAAAAGCCTAACGGATATAAATTTGAGGGTCTTGTTCTTGATATGATTCATGAGCTTGACAGCTGTCTGCCATTCGAGGTAGTAAGAGAAAAGGAATTTGCACCAATTAAGAATGCAACAGGTGTTGATTCAGTTGAATCAGCAAGAGAACTTCTTAAGAAGAATGGTGTTGCAATTTAACATATTTTGTTGTATGTTATTAATAAGCGCTGTACAACTGGCGGAAGATGCTTAAATGGCATTGTGGGATAACCCACAGGGAGTACAGTTTATATTAAGAAAAGCCGACCGCCTGGGCAACGTTAAGCTATAAGCTGCGTTCCCAGATGGTCGGCTTTTTTGTGCGAGTAACGATGAGAGAAGACATGGAAGTTTCACAGTTGTGCTTGCACATAATGCGAAACTTATATGGATTCTCGAGGAGCACCGCGACAATGCCAGAATGAAATTCTGGCATTTGAGTTACGAGCACTGCTCATGAAAAAGAATAGCGAACGCAGTCATCACATTTAACAGGAGGTCAGTTATGACAATTAAGAACCTTTCAGAGGAATTATCAGGATGTGCTTATCCGGGCAGAGGAATTGTTGCCGGTATGTCAGAGGATGGTAAGAAGGCAGTTTCAGCTTACTTTATTATGGGAAGAAGCGAGAGCAGCCGTAACCGTGTATTTGTACAGGACGGAGAGGGTATCAGAACAGAAGCTTTTGACCCATCAACACTTTTAGTTGCACCAGAGCTTATTATCTATGCCCCTGTAAGAGTACTTGGCAATAATACTATAGTTACTAATGGAGATCAGACTGATACGGTTTATGATGGTCTTTCAGAAGGAAAAACATTTGAAGAATCTTTAAGAGTAAGAAAATATGAGCATGATGCACCTAACTATACACCAAGAATTTCAAGTGTGCTTCATATTGAGAATAATGAATATTCATATGCAATGTCTATATTAAAGAGCCATAATGGTAATCCTGACATATGTGAAAGACACACATATACATATGATGCAGCATTTGCAGGAGAGGGGCATTATATCCATACATATATGGGTGATGGCAATCCACTTCCAAGCTATGAGGGAGAACCTACTTGGGTTAAGATATCTGGCGATATTGAAGAATTCACACAGATGATCTGGGATAATCTTAATGCAGATAATAAGGTTTCACTTTTTGTAAGATATATTGATATTGCTACAGGTGAATACGAAACAAGAATTATTAACAAGAATGTAAAATAATTAAGGAGAAAGAATATGAACGAATTTCAGTTAAAATACGGATGCAACCCTAATCAGAAGCCTTCAAGAATATTTATGGAAGACGGAAGTGACCTTCCTGTAGAGATTCTTAACGGCAGACCAGGATATATTAATTTTCTTGATGCATTTAACGGATACCAGCTTGTTAAGGAGTTAAAGAAAGCTACAGGACTTCCAGCAGCTACATCTTTCAAGCATGTATCTCCAGCAGGTGCTGCAGTAGGACTTCCTCTTACAGATGTTGAGAAGAAGATTTACTGGGTTGACGAAGCAATCGGAGAATTAAGCCCAATCGCATGTGCATATGCAAGAGCAAGAGGTGCAGACAGAATGTCATCTTTCGGTGATTTCATATCATTATCAGATGTATGTGATGTTGCTACAGCAAAGCTTATCCAGCATGAGGTTTCAGATGGTATTGTTGCACCTGGCTATGAGCCGGAGGCATTTGAGATATTAAAGGCTAAGAAGAAGGGTAACTACAATATCATTAAGATTGACCCTGAGTATAAGCCTGAACCAATCGAGAGAAAGCAGGTGTTTGGTGTAACATTTGAACAGGGAAGAAATGAGTTTGTTATTGATAAGGAACTTTTATCAAATGTTGTAACAGAGAATAAGGATATTCCAGAGTCTGCTAAGATTGATATGATTATTGCACTTATAACACTTAAGTATACACAGTCTAATTCTGTATGCTATGTAAAGAATGGACAGGCAATCGGTATCGGAGCAGGACAGCAGTCAAGAATCCATTGTACAAGACTTGCAGGTCAGAAGGCTGATAACTGGTATCTCCGCCAGAATCCAAAGGTCCTTAATCTTCCATTTAAGGAAGGCGTAGGCCGTGCTGACAGAGACAATGCAATTGACCTTTATATTGGTGATGAGTATGAAGATATTCTCAATGACTGGGAGAGAGTATTCACAGAGAAACCATCTGTATTTACAACAGAGGAAAAGAAGGAATGGCTTGCAGGCAATACTGATGTAACAATCGGTTCAGATGCATTCTTCCCATTCGGAGATAATATAGAAAGAGCTTATAAGTCTGGTGTTAAGTATGTAGCACAGCCTGGTGGTTCTGTAAGAGATAATCAGGTTATAGAAACAGCCAATAAGCGAGGAATGGCTATGTGCTTTACAGGAATGAGATTGTTCCATCATTAATACAGAGCCAGTACATAAAAATGTTGATAATTACTCATATTCATTGACTTTAGAGGTCTTATTTGTTAAAATTTACTCAATCAATACATGTGACAATTGAAAAAGAGGTGGTTTAAGCATGAAGATTCAAGATTTTGCTGATATGGAGAAATTTGAATCAATTATGTCTGACTGGGCTGTGGCAACAGGATTAGCCACGGTTGCAGTTGGAGCTGATGGAAAGTATATTTCCGAATGTTACAACTTTACAGATTTCTGTATAAAGCTTACCAGAGGAAGTAAGGAAGGATGCAGAAGATGTGAGAAATGTGACGCTGAGGGACAAGGTGTATATCATTGTCATGCTGGACTTGTGGATTTTGGTATTCCGCTTAAGTTAAGCGATGGTACAGTGCTTGGCTCTGTAATCGGAGGTCAGGTTTTACCTGAGCATCCGGATGAAGAGAAATTCAGAGGTGTTGCAAGAGAACTGGGTATTAATGAGGATGAGTATATTGAGGCGTTAGGAAAAGTTACAGTAAGAACAGAGGCAGAGATTAATGCGGCAGCTAACCTGCTAGGAGCAGTACTTAATAATTTTATTAATTCAGAATATAATTCTAAGTACAATGGACAATTGATTACAAAGCTTACAGGTGGTGTTAAGAGCTGTGAAGAGTATGTGAGAGATATCAAGGAGAATACCAAGCAGCTTGATGGCATACAGAGAAAGCAGAATATTCTTGCACTTAATGCATCTATTGAGGCTGCAAGAGCCGGTGAGGCGGGAAAAGGCTTTTCAGTTGTAGCATTAGAGGTAGGAAAGCTTGCTAAGAGCTGTACAGATCTTAATAACAGAATAACCTCAACTGTAGAGAATATATCTGATGTTATACATGATATGGCAGATATAGGTAAGAGATAAAGAATACCAGCGGGTAATTACATATGGCGAATGTCAACTGCAAGGCACAATTTGTTGACATTCGCCTTTTTCAGTTCTATAATCTAATAAATATTTTTCAAAAGAGGTATGTATATATGACACCATTAGAACTGGCAGAAGAGATTATTAACGGAAGAAGAATTAAAAGACAGGATGATTTGACATTTTTTCTGAATTGCGATTTGGATGAACTTTGTGAAGGGGCAGACAGGATAAGAAAACATTTTGTTGGAGATAAGGTTGACTTATGTTCTATAATTAATGGAAGAAGCGGCAAATGTCCAGAGGATTGTAAGTACTGTGCACAGTCTGCACACAATCACACTGACTGTGAGGTATATGATTTTCTTCCAGAAGAGGATATTGTAAAGGCGTGTAAGCTGAATGAGTCAGAAGGTGTTGACCGTTTTTCGATTGTTACAGCTGGAAAAGCTCTTACCGGTGAGGAATTTGAAAAGGCTGTTCATGCTTATGAGACTATGAATAAAGAATGTGATATTGAGCTGTGTGCATCTATGGGATTTCTTAATGCTGAGCAGCTTCACAGACTTCATGAAGCAGGTGTTACAAGTTATCACCATAATATTGAGACTTCAAGAAGAAATTTCCCTAATATATGCACTACACATACATACGATATGAAGATTGAAACTTTAAAGCTTGTAAAAGCAGAAGGTATGTGGGCATGTTCAGGTGGTATAATAGGAATGGGCGAAGACTGGGAAGACAGACTTGATATGGCAATAAGTCTTGCGGAAGTCGGAGTTGACTCTATTCCTCTTAATGCACTTATGCCAATTAAGGGTACACCTCTTGAGAATGAGAGAAGACTTACTGAGCCTGAGATATTAAGAACAATAGCATTCTTTAGATATATTAACCCGGAGGCTGATATAAGACTTGGTGCAGGAAGAGCACTTCTTACAGGAGACGGAATCAAGGCATTTCAGTCTGGTGCGTCTGCTACTATTACAGGTAATATGCTTACTACTGTTGCATGTGCTACAATTAGAAGCGATAAGAATATGTTAAAGGAAATTGGAAGAGAGACAAAATAATGAAATTAACAAAATATTTGAAAAAAGGAATGGCTGTGTTACTTACAGCGACATTTTGCATGGGATTATCAGCAGGGCTGACAGGCTGTGGAAAAGATACAACTAAAGAAGATTCTAAGGATATTGATACATTCAGAATAATGATTGCACCGTATCAGGATGCTGATACGCTGCTTACAGGACTTGAGCCTCTTGGCGGCATGATTAAAGATGAACTTGCTACACAGGGGTATAATGTAGGCAATGTTGAGATTACAGTAGGAACTTCTTACAGTGCAGTAGGAGAAGCTTTAAGTGCCGGAACAGCAGATGCAGGATTTATTTCTGGCGGAACTTATGTTACATATGATGATGACTGTGATGTTCTGCTTACTGCACAGAGAAAAGCTATTAACAAGGATTCTCTTAATGCCAAGGACTGGAATGACGGAACGGAGGAAGCGTTTACAGATAATCTTACAACATATTACCGTTCAATAATTCTTGCAGGACCAAGTACTAAGGGACAGGAGCTTGCTGCCAAGGTTAATGCAGGACAGAAGCTTACATGGGATGATTTGAATGGTGCAACATGGGCTGTAATGGGTGCTTCATCAGCATCAGGTTATATATACCCAAGTTTGTGGCTTTACAATAATTATGGGAAGCAGATAAGTGACCTTGCCAATGTCGTACAGTCTGATTCATATACAACATCTATGTCAAGACTTGCAGCAGGACAGGTTGATGTTATTGTCGGATTTGCACATATGAGAGCAAAATATGCAGCTAACTGGATGAGCAAATTCGGTGGTACAGATGATTGTTATAAACAGACTGCAGTTTTGGCAGTGACAGATCAGATAATGGATGATACAATATGTGTTAGTAAGAATTCAGATATTATGTCAGAAGGCTTTAAGAAAGCATTTGCAGATGCTTGTATTAATATAGGAAAAAGTGAAGACGGACTTAAAGTTTTGAATGTATTAAGCCATATTGGATATCAGTATGCCCAAAGCTCTGATTATGATGCAGAGCGTGCGGCGCAGAATATGTTAAAGAAATAATTCACCTTTAAGCTGTCTGGGAGGACAATATACATGTTACAGATAGACAGTGTGAGTAAATTATATAAAGGTGGAGATAAAGCCCTTGATAACATTAGTTTTTCAGTAGAACAGGGCGAATTCATATCAGTAATTGGAAAGAGTGGTGCTGGAAAGACCACTCTTTTTCGCTTGCTTAATGGAATGATTAAGCCAACTGCAGGCCGTATTATTATTAATAACCAGGATTTTACAAAGCTTAAGGGAAGAAAGAAAAGAGATATTCAGAAAACAATAGGCACTATATATCAGGATTTCTGCCTTGTTGATACAATTACCTGCTTAGACAATGTGCTTAATGGGGCATTGGCAGATAGAAATGCTTTTCAGGCACTTTTTGGTATATTCACTAAGGAACAGAAGGAATATGCAAGAAAGCAGCTTGAAGCAGTGGGATTATCTGAAAAAATGTATTCATATGCGGGAAAACTTTCGGGAGGACAGAAACAGAGAGTTGCAATTGCAAGGGCACTAATGCAGAAGCCTGATATTATTCTTGCGGATGAACCGGTTGCTTCTCTAGACCCATATAGTGCAGAACAGATTACGGATATTCTTGTACAGCTTAACAGGCAGTACAATATAACGGTTATTATGAACAGTCATTCGGTAGAGCTCGCATTGAAGAAATCGGACAGAATTATAGGAATTGCTGACGGCAGACTTGTACTTGATAAAAAGTCGTCAGAGGTAACAGATGAGAATATTGAATTCATATATGGTGGTGCGTATGAAAAGCATGAATAGAATGAAGGTTATCAGAAGAATTACGGCACTGGTAATGCTTTTTATAATAATATTCTGTTTTGCTGTAACAGGCTTTGATATGAATGTAATTATAAAGAGAGGCAGTCAGGCTGTATTATTCATAAAAAGAATGTTCCCACCGGATACAGGATATTGTGGTAAGATTATTGAACCACTTATTAAGACTGTGCAGATGTCAATTGCGGGTACATTTATAGGTGCTGTGTTTGGACTTTTTACTGCATTTTTATATGCAGGCAATCTTATTAAGAAATCATATGTAAGGATTGTGGTGAGAGTTATTGTACAGTGTGTAAGAACAATACCTGTGCTTATACTTGCACTTGTAGCAACATTTATATGGGGGCTTGGTGCGGCAGCAGGAACTATTGCAATAGCTGTATCGACATGGGCTGTAATGGCAAGAATTGGTGGTGAGGATATTGAAGGTCTGACACTGAAGCCATACGAAGCAGTTACAGCTATAGGAGCAGGAAAATTTAAAGCATTTTCACGGACAGTTATTATTGAACTGCTGCCGGGATATCTTAGTAATTCGCTTTATGTACTGGAAGCTAATATAAGACATGCGGCAATACTTGGCTATGTAGGTGCAGGTGGAATAGGACTACTGCTTAATGAAAAGATAAGCTGGCGTGAATACAGCAGGGTTGGAATGATTCTTGTTATGCTTTTTGTCGCAGTGCTTGTGATTGAGGGAATAAGTACATTCCTGAAAGCATATCTTGATGGACGTATTAAGAGAAATACAACTGCAAATGTGATTATAAGTGTATGTATCATGGTATTTTTTGTATACAGTCTCAGTGCAGTTAAAGATGTATCAACATCAAAGCTTGGTATTAAGGTTGTTGGTGCGATTATGCACGGAATTACACATCCGGACTGGGACCAAGGATAATGTGAAGATGAACGATCAGTTGAAGCCTGAAATCGCGACCTCTTATGAAGCAGGTCTGGACATGAAGTTCTTGAACAACCGTCTGGGCTTTGACTTTACTTACTATTACAGCAAAACAAAGAACCAGATTATGAAAGTGCCCGCAGCAGCTCCCTGGAGTGGTGGCCAATGGGTAAACGCAGGTATGGTAACCAATCAAGGTGTAGAATTTATGTTGTATTCCACTCTGGTAGAAACAAAGGATTTCGCTTTTGATTTGAATGTGAATATGGCTCACAACGTATCGAAAGTAAAAGAACTGGCCCCGGAAGAAAATGTGAACTATATGTTCTTTAACGGTGACGGAAACTTCCCTGTAA
>ENA-OPCM01001816-OPCM01001816.1-human-gut-metagenome-genome-assembly--contig:-NODE-1816-length-13236-cov-3.748957_pt1 | contig 13236 bp, 10 predicted proteins | sample MGYA00241252_ERZ501484 | MGnify/ENA primary metagenome ERZ501484 (study PRJEB25962, sample SAMEA2042583) | human gut metagenome | biome: human gut; feature: human-associated habitat; material: faeces...
TCTGACCGACTTTCGGCGGAAAGGAGGTTGGTATGATAAGATCGATGATGGGACGAAAGAAAGTAGACAGGAATACTTTGCTGTTGCTACATTTTGATGGATCATTGAAAGATGAAGCCTCAGGCAAGCCTTATGTTGGTAGTAATATGTCCTATGTAGTGGGAAAATTCAAGAATTGCGTTTCGTTTTCAGGAAACGGGTATGTAAAGATAAGTGGAACGAATGCCATAAACGAGTCCCTATATCCAAACTATACCGTCGATTTTTGGATTAAACTGAAAAGTGGTGTGAGAAACGGTATAATGTCAAAAGGCAATGGTGGTGGAAGTTACAGCTTTGATATAATGGAGGAATCTGACGGACGCATTTTCTTTGGATTGCAGTATGGTGGAACCCGAGGGGATGCAATATGCTATTTTACGATGCCACGGGATCAGTGGGTTCATCTTGCGATCGTCAGGTCACAATCTCGATATTGGAAAGTGTATGTAAATGGAGTGTATGCGTCTGGTTTCACATCAACGATGGTTTCAGGGTACTATAGTTCTTTAATGATCGGAAAATATCGGGATTATGGATTGTATCTGAACGGTATGATTGACGAGTTTCGCATCAGTAATATTGCCCGTTGGACATCAAACTTCACTCCGCCTGCAAGGCCGTATTAATAAATTAGTGACACTGTCTTTGGGCTGTCACAGCAGAAAGACAGCAAATGTATATTCAGAAAAAATTATTGATAATCGCCAACCCCAGGTTGGGTATTTTCTTTTAAAACAAATGGAGATATAAAATGTTCGGTGGCGAAAGAATAATAAAACAGCCTCCAGGCTATCACAGATTGGAGGCTGTAAAAAAAGAAAATTAGGGGGACCGAGGGTCTCCGGAAACAAAGTTAAACAATAAAGTTTGAAAATCATGTTATTATTAATTATTTCTTTTTTGGTTATCGCAGTTTATATGGCAGCAGTTTGTATAAAGGCAAAAGGTGTACCGTACTCAATTAGTGCGACGTATTATACTCTTGATCATAAATTGATCTTTGGAGCAAGCATGGCACTGACGGCTATGTTCCTATTCCCGGTCATTTGGGAAATGAGTACAACCTTTACTATGCGGTTGCTGGCGATCGCAGCCTGTATCGGTTTGATTGGTGTCGGTTTGGCTCCTGATTTCAAAGACACTTGGATAAACCGCATTCATTGTGGATCGGCGGCATTGACGTTGCTTTCTTCTCAGCTATGGGTTGGCTGCACGTCTTTCTGGTGGGTTCTTATTCCGGTGTGGCTGGCTTTTATCGTTTACACGGTAATAGGCATGAGTAAACGGTTGAGTGGTAATATATGGCAGGACTTTGTATCAACGAAGCCGATGTTCTGGTGTGAGATTGCAGCGTTGTCTACGACTTTTGGCGCGTGTGGACTTGCGCTTTAGAAATCTACCATAAACAGAACATCTACCTTATATATTAAAACACGACAACCGGTAAAATGTCATATATCCGGTTGCCGTGTTTTTTATTGCCTAAAAATAAGTAGGTTATTTAGCAGTATGGAAATAAAGCGCGGAAATACGGTAGTTTGTGACGTTTATCTGAAGGATAATAGTTATACGGTCGAAGAGATTATGGGTGAGGACACTCTTACCCTGAATTTTCTTTCCCGAAATGTGGTAAACCTTCAAATCAACGACTATATAGACTTTGAAGGGACAAAATACAAGATCCGGCATAATGAGAAGGTGACGAAAAAGGAGACATCTCTTGGTTGGGAATATACCGTTCAGTTCTATTCAAGTCGGTACGACCTTTTGGATGCAGAGTTTTTCCTTCATGGTACACCGGAGCGGAAAAAGAACTTCGACTATTACACCGGTACCGCCCGTGACTGGCTAACCCTATTTGTCAAAAACATGAACCGTACAGGATCTGGTTGGGTGGCCGGATCCTGTATCGAATCCCGGATGGTTACCCTTTCTTTCAAAGATAAGAAAGTCGGGACGGTACTTGACGAACTCATTAAAGAATTGAATACGGAATACTGGATATCCGGCCAGACAATAAATATCGGCAGGAGGGAGTATTCAAGCAACGGCCTTGTCTTGGCACAGGGCGAAGGAATGGGTTTTACCGAACTGGAAGTGTCTGCTGTTGATGATACGCCACCAGTAACGGTTTTTTATCCATACGGTTCAGACAAGAATCTCGGTCCTGATTATGGCACTGATTATCTTCTTCTGCCTGATGGTCTGCTTTCTATCGAAAAGAATGTAGAGAAGTACGGCCGGATAGAAAAGTCCATGCAATTCGACCATATCTTTCCGAAAGGAGAGTTTGCCGTAACAGAAAAGATCGACGATTACACTCTGAGAGCTGCCGATATGGATTTCAATCTTACCGATTGCCTGTTGGACGGGGTGGAAGTGATCGTTACATTCCAGGATGGCGGCTTGGCTGGCTATGACCTTGCAATCGTTGAAGACAGTTGGGACAATGACTTGAAACAGTTCAAACTAAAGCAGAATGACCAGGAAAACGCCTTGAAAGTTCCCGGTGACATTAATTTTTCTGTCGGTGACAAGTTTATCCTTACCGGCCTGAAAATGCCGCAAAGCTATAGGGATAACGCTTCATTACAGCTACAGGAAGAGGCGCAAGCATGGTTGGATGGCAAGTGTGAGAAACGCATCCAGTTACGAGGAAAATGTGATGAAATTGTTTTTCGTTTGCAAAACATCTTTATCGCCTGTGGCCAGATGGTTGGCGTATATTCCGAACAGTTAGATATCGATCGAGAGATTCGTGTTACCAAAATAAAAAGGTATATCGAGAAAGACGGTACACCTTCATACCGGTATGAACTTACCTTGTCCGATTTCCTTGAATCGAATGGTTTTAAGGATCTGGTGGATGATGTGAATAAAGTGCCGGAAGAGATTGAGGATGCGGTTAAGCCGGTCCGGGAGCATACGAAACGCTCATGGCGGGACGTGATGGAAACTTTGGGCATGATGTTTGACCCGGAAGGGGATTATTTCACTGAACTTATCAAGCCGTTGGCCGTGCATACGGCTCAACTTATCGTCGGCACCAATTCCCAGCAGATGGAGCTTATAGGGATGAAGTTTATTCCGAATGCGGACAATGATGCCAACTATTTCAAGAATACGACAGGAAAGTTAGTACACTTTACCGTTAGCGAGGAAATCCGTGAATGGGCTATTCCGGCGGCTTCTTTCCGGCTGAATAATTCGCTTGCCTATTATGTTTATGCCAAATGTCCAAAAGAAGGAACAAATGGCTCAATATATGTCAGTGAACGGCAGATAAAGTTAGAGGATGAAACAGGGTTCTATCATTTCTGGGTAGGGGTGCTCAATACTCCGGAGGATGGCGTACGCTCTTGGCTTCCGAATTATGGATACACTGAGATTGCCGGCCAGACGATCACGACAGGATTGATAAAGGACAAGTTAGCCCGATTGGTGATTGATCTGGTGAATGGGACTATAACCGGACCTGTGATATTCAAATCCGGAACATCCGGTTATAATAACATTTCCGACCGTCCTAACCTTCAACCGTTGTATGATGGGGTAAATGATGCCCTGACGGATGCAGAGAATGCGTCGAATGCAGCCAACAACGCCCAATTGACTGCAAATAACAAGGCAAGGGTATTTTATCAAACGACGGATCCAACATCGGGTATGCGGACAAATGACTTATGGGTGGATGGGGAGAATATCTATAGATATAGCGGTTCTAAATGGGTTCTTGCCTCAAAATATGACAATACAATAACGAAGATCAATGGCGGACTCATAACTACGGGTGCGATCGCTTTTGGAAGCACAGGTGGAATGTCGGCGTCTGGTACAATCCGTATTTGGTCGGGAGGAACAGCCGGGGCGAAAGGGCAACCACCCACTGATCCGACATTCCGGGTAGAAAGCAATGGAAACGTGGAAAGTAGAGGAAGTATCTATATAGCAAATTCAAATGGAGAAAAACTTGCCGGGTTATCGGGAGGTGGAACTGCCGGAAACTCTGTTCGAATCTGGGCTGGAAATGCAACACCTGCAAATGCTCCGTTTAAAGTTTATCAAAATGGGGATGCCTACATCGGAGGACTTAGGATGGAGTCTGGAGGACTATTCTCGGATAACCGCTATTCCGGTGAATCGTCTTCTAAATTTTTCCTTTATTCATCAGGAAGTAATGCGTTTTTGGGATTTTCATCTTCCGGTAAATGGGCCGGCCTAGGTCTAAATACCTTGCCGTCTACGCTTGGGGGAACAAGTGCTTTGATGCGCCTTGAGTATACAACTAATCACAACGATATAAATTATGGGGCTGTGATAGATGTTCATGGTGGACGGCGCAACTATGCGTTATACTGCATTGGAGGTTTAAAGGTCAACGGATCGATCTCGACTGCCCGTTATGCACCCTCGTCGGACAAGAGTGATACAATCGTCCTGAACATCGGTTATCGGGACACGTTCGTCTTCAGTACCAGTACGTATCTTAGCGTCTATCTCCCTTCCCGGTCGACGATCACAAAGAAAATGGGAGAAGTCCACCCGGAATACGGAGATTCGTGGAGCGAAGTCGGTTTCAATTCCGTGATTTTTGTGCATGTGATCGTGGCGAAGTTCTCTTCCGAAGGTATCAGAATAGAACCAGAAAACTCTGATACACCATTGTTGGACAATAACGGCAACAGCATGACACTTGACATGAATAAGGGTGACTGTGCAACGTTCGCTTATTTTAACCAGGGATGGTATCTATTCAATAGACATTATTAATTACAATGCAAACAATCATAAAAACATACAATATGGAACTGACATTAAAAGACAGAGTATTAATACTCAACACCGTGTTACCACAGTTTGACACGAGAAAAAACATGGAACTGAAAGTATCGATAGACAGTAAGATAGCGATCTCGGAGGTTGATCAGAAGCGTATCGTTATCAAGGATATGGGGAGTGGTCAAATCAATATCGGATTTACTGATGCAGCGGCCATAACAGAAACAACAGATATAGCTTTGACTGATGAAGAACTTCAATACCTCAAACAACGTGTTGACTTCATAGATCGCAACGGCATGTTCTCTGAGTTCACGATGCCGACGTATGTCAAAATTTTGGATGAACCGCTAAAAGAGGAGCAACAGGCTGAATAATATAAAAATCCGCCTCCCATCTATCACAGACCGGAGGCGGAGAAATAACAAACACTGCCTTATGGCAATGAAAAAACTCGTAACAAAGATGATCAAATAAAAACGGAAGGAGGTGTAAAGTGAATGTAGAATTAACTGACATCCTGACAATCATCGGAACATTGGGAGGATTCGAGGCGATAAAATGGGGGATTAGCTTCTATACGAACCGGAAGACAAACGCCCGTATTGAGGACGCCCATGCCGATGTGGAGGAGTTCAAGGCTTTACGTGAGTATAACGAGTTCCTGCAGAAACAGCTATCAGAAAAAGAAGAACGTTTTGTAGAACAAACCGGAAGGCTTCGACAGGTACAGGATGAGCTTTTTACTTTGAAAGAGAGCTATTCGGATGTCAAGCTTGAACTTGCTATGAAAAGGTGTGAGAGAAAGAAATGCGGTGATCGTGAACCGCAGAATGGGTATTAATAATAGGAGGATAAAAATGAAAAAGATAGATTCAATCATTATCCATTGTTCGGCCACACGTGCCGGACAGGATATCAAAGCTAAGGATATTGATCGTATGCACCGTGCACGCGGTTTCAGCCAAATTGGTTATAACTATGTAATCGACTTGGACGGAACCATAGAAGCCGGTCGGCCACTCACGATAGCTGGGGCTCATTGTATCGGTTACAATGATCATAGCGTCGGGATTTGCTATATTGGTGGACTGGACACTTCCGGAAAACCGGCTGATACCCGGACTCCGGTGCAAAAGACGGCAATGGACGACCTAATTAACAAGTTAACGAGAGAATATGAGATTGCAGAACTTCTCGGCCATCGAGATACGTCACCGGACCTAAACGATAACGGCATAGTTGAGCCGTTTGAATTTATCAAGGTGTGTCCTTGTTTTGACGTTCGGGAAGAATACAAATCATTTTTGAAACTGATAATTGTACGGCCATGAAAGCCGTGATGTCGGATGTGATGGACGGTTGGAATATGTTGTATGTTGGCACGGCATAAGAGCTGTGCGATGTGTTCTTTGACATAGTGGGGACATTATTTTTATGCTGATGCTATTTTTAGCATTGAAAATACTATTTTATACGTGATTTTTCCTATTTTTGTACAAAAATAGCATCAGTATATGTATTTGATTAAAAACAATAGTAACCTGAGAAGCGAAATTTTGCCTTTGCGAGATGTCTTATCTCGATTTTTGAAAGAGAATGAGATAACAGATTCCGCTATCGCTGAAGAGGTTGGGGTAACAAGGGCGACTTTAAGTAAATTCTTAAAAGGGGAATCGGAATTAAAATTTATGCAAGCCGTTCGATTAATGAAAGTTTTAGGTATTCCTGAGACTGACTATGTGACTGCTTATTGTGAGGGCAAGGATGCTGAAGAAGATTCTCTCGAAAGACTTGAAAGAATTTCTTATATTTCCAAGAATTTTGATTTGGCGGCATTAAAAAAGCTGGGAATTATACCAAAAGTGAAAGTAGAAGAGTATGAGAAGTGTATTTGTAATTTTCTTGGTATAAATTCTATTTATGAATATGATGACACTTCTTTAATGCCCGCTCTTTTTAGTAAATCAAAACGGAGGATGTTGGAGGAGAAAGAATCAAAAATGACCTCTTTCTGGTTAAAGTGTGCTATTCAGTCGTTTCTTAAAATTGGGAACCCAAATGATTTTGATAAAGATTTGCTTTTGCAATTACTCCGTCGGTCAGCAGAATTTACGAAAGATGAGAAGAATGGGTATTATAGGTTTGTCCTTGTATTGTACCAGATTGGTATTATTGTACTAACGCAATCTTATGCCACTGGGACGAATGCCCATGGTGCCACTCTTATTTTAAATGGCAAGCCTTGTATAATCATTACAGATATGGGTAAAAAATACCATAAACTATGGCTTAGTTTACTCCATGAACTCTATCATGTTGTTAATGACTTTGAAATAATAGAAACTTTGAACTATCATTTTTCAACTCCAGATATGCCTGATTTGCTTTTGAATGAACAAAAAGCTGATCAATTTGCATTAGATATTCTAATTAATCCGGTTATCCAAGAAAAACTTGGAAGGGTTGTATCATTTCCTGCAAAAGTGAAGGCTTTAGCTAATGAATTACATATTTCTCCTTCTATTATTTACGGAGTGTATTTGGAATCTTTGCCTAATGGAAAAATGAAAAGTCAGCAATTTGCGAAGTTCAATAATGAAAAAATGTTGATTGCTTCAGAAATAGCGACTAAAAATATTTTGTTTGATCCTATCTCCAAACGTTCCTTGAAAGTCGCAATAGACGAGATGAAATCAATTTTAGAAAAGAAAGCTATATAACTAAAAATTACATTATATGGAATTATCAAAGAAATCATTAGACGATTTGATCAGTGCAGCTGATAAAATTATTGAAGCGAACAGTAGTCCGGAAAATGACTTATTTGGGGAAGTACAAAATCCAGAAGCAGTTAGAGAAATACTGGGTATCTCGGAACAGAATCCAAACCTTTCACATGAATTGTATTATGCTAATATCCAAAAATTTTTTAGTAATTCTGGAAAACTTCTGTTAGTGCCTTATACAAAAGACTTTAGGAGAATTACCCGATTTTGAGGTAATGAATTAGCAACTGTGCCATATGCTATGTTCTGCCTTGAATTGCATTCAAGTAACTCTTTATTATTGCAAAGGTATAAAAATTATTTGGCAAGCAATAAAAATAGGATATATTTTGTCTCTTGTCAAATAATTCTATTGATGTATTTTTATAACTTTCCATTTACCCTGTCCAGCATATATAACATCGGCAGTAACATAGCAGTCTTTCGTGATATTATACTCACAAAGAACAGAATGATGAACGTAGTAATCACCAATAAATGCAAAATCAGGAGAATCATCCCAAGAACCATTTTTATATTTTAATTCTAAGTGACCTTGAATTGTCTTTATTGCACTTGTGTTTATTTCTGCAGTTTCTTCTACATTAAGTACAATAGGCCTTTTTTCACCTTTCCTGTCTTTTGTTACACAATAGAATATTTTCAAGCATTGTCCTACTTCGGGACGAAGATCCGTATCATTAAAGAATACGATACCTCCAATTTTTCCTTGACCGAAAGTGTAATGGAATAATTTTTTTTGTATGTTTATATCGTCAACGACCACAATACCAGAATTAAAATTCGGTAAAGCAGTTTCTTTATTTACTTTTTCTACATTAGCAATAACTACTTTGTTTTCATTCTTTTTTATAATAGTATATTCTCTGAAACTGACAAAATCCCCTTTTGAAATAGTGCCCCATTTTTCTTTAAAAGCTTGAAATATTTGCTGGGAATCTTGCGTTACAATATGTAGAATTTTCTTCTCTTCATTCAAATATTCTACATATCCAAACTTTTGGGGAAGTCCCATCCATAGCCTTGTTTCACTCTTATGCATGCAAAGAGGTATATATTTAGCTTCTGTCACTTTTGTTTTATTCCAAGAGAAGCAACTTGTCTGAATTTGCTTTTCCTCTTTATCTACATGACACTTTACTCTAAAAACAGAACCAAATATCGCATTCGTCAAAAAAGGAAACCGCTTTACATTCACTTGAAATATAACGTCTACCCCATTTGTGAGAGTGCAATAAGTTTTTCCGTCTTTTTCCCATCTATCCACCAGCGTAACCTCTTTTGCTTCAATTTCTGAAAAAGCGTACTCTTCAGCAATGGTGGCATATCTATTATACAATAGCTTATTATTATTGGGCGGAATAACTGATATGTCGACTCGTTCAATATATTCTTGGTATTTCCGGGAAGTGTTTTCATGAAATTTCTTATATATATTCAATTCGCATAAGGCTTCAGATGTTAGCTCTTCCTTTATAAGCAGGTCGGCTAAAGTCAAATGAATAGAGCCGAGAAAATCTTCATTTCGTTCAACAAGTAAAGCCTTAGAAAGCAATGCTATCTTTAATTCATTACTATCTTGTATACAATCTGCCAATTCACTCCATACATAGTATTTTTCACTCATTTCAAGTAATAAAGATTTGTACACATTGATAGCAAGGTCATATTGCTGTTGCCATGTATATATTATTGCTCGTTGTCTTAATATCCATTCATCTTTTTTAGCACGTTCAATAAGAACATTATACAATGAATCTAACCAAGATACTAGTTCTGCATCTCTTGGGTGTGATTCTTTGAGATATTCATAACACTTCTTTGCTGCTTTAACAGCCAAAGGTTTATAAGTGTTACCATTATTATCTGTTTCTTCTTTCCAATCAGCATCCATGAGGTTTTCATATCTCCAATCTCTAAAAAAGTAAATAAATCTCCATGTTTCTTGACCATTCATGTGACGCTCTGCAATTTTCAACACTTCAGAATGCCAATGAGAAGCACCATAAACGGCGTTTCTTTTATTATAGACAGTAAAAGCTTCAAACATCTCACGCATTTTACCTTCTTTATGAAGATTCATAATTTCCCAAAACTGCGGTTCACGTAACAGGTCAAGTGTTTCTGTTTTTGGGAGATTTATCTTTTCACACAGCATCTCGACATCAATATCCTCGCCGCTATTTACAATTTGACGACATATACGAGAAATAAGCGAGGGAATTTCACTACCATTGTAATAGCCCTTGTTCAAATCTTCATAACGTAAATTTTCTGGTTCCCAGAGCATAAAGAAACGGTAAAAACTAAAATCAGAATGTTCTTTTGAGAAACTCAAAGCAAAGTTCAATATTTGAGAATGAAGCATTGAAGGACGTTCATTCCTAAGATACATATAGTCTTTTAGCAACGTTCTTATTTCCAACGATGTCAAATTTGAAATTTTAGCCTTGATATAACGATAAATTATCCAGCCTAACTCTTCATGCAAAGCTGAATCTACATCATTTGCAGAGTCAATATAATTCTTTACCTGAACATAAGCATTTGAAGGATCATTTTTTGATAGCTCGGATGCTTTTGAAATAGCATCAGCGTTAGGTTGCAATCGTTTATACAAATTAGTATAAGCTCTTTCTCCTGCGCCACTATCATCCACCATTGTAGGAAGTAATGAAGACATCTCTTTCAAGCAAATTTTAGCTTTATCTATGGCGTTTCTATTGCATAGTTGCTGACATATATCACGCAGAACCCAAAAGAGAGACATTTGTGCCCATGGGTTATTCCTATCTTCTTTCAGATCATCTATGGCCATCTTATATGCTTCTTTTAGATTACCACTTTTACGCAATAATGTTACTTCTTTTACAGACATTAGTATTCTTCTATTATGTTAATTTTTCTATGAGTTGTGACAGTTTAATATCAGCTTCTCCGATATCAGAAAGTGGAGCAGCATAGTTAATAAACCCTTTCCCATTAAAGAAAAAAGTTATAGCAGCATAATTACCAGAAGCTTTCATATAATATACGAGTTGGTAATGTTCTTCCACCACATTTGTTAATATGATACCACATTCATCACACAAAGAAATCATGCGACTATGTAGCATCTTTAATGACTCCAAAGATGGATGATAGTCTATTTTATATTTGATATTTTCATCATTCTGGAAGAAAAACAACAACTCAGTGTCATTGGCATCTGTTTCATATTTTGTAAACAGACCTGCTCCATTATATATTGCATCAATTCTTACTATACCGGTTGGTGTATTTACTTCATAAATATCTCTCCAAGGTTTACAGATAACGTTCTTTACTGAATATAGAGTTCCATTCATATTCTTTACAACAGACCAATATTTACATTTTACTGAAGGTAATATTGATGAAGGATGAAAAGGTGTATCCTCTATATTATCAAAAGATAAAGCATTAACAGCTGTTTTTGCAGTTTTATTGATAGGGGTTATTTTAAGAGATGTAATAGGTGTTACATCAGGAAGATTAATACACCATAACATCTTAGAAGCTCGAGTTATCGCTGTATATTTCCAACGAAGGCTATCCACATCAAGCCCTGTGCGTCTTGAAAAATCTACATAAACTGTATTCCATTCACCACCCTGTGATTTATGGCATGTAAAAGCATAACCGTACTTTACATGAAGAGCATTGTAGAAAGGGTCTCCCCACATTGCCTTAGTAAATTCTTCAGATTTAGGATTAGTCAATCCTTTCTCCGTACGCATACGCATTACCATATTGATATAAAGAGCCTTCATTTCGTCAATTGTCAGTGAAGGTCGCTTGTTTTGGAGTAATGTATCAATAATATAGCGTTTATAAATATTACCATCTTCTACTTGAAAACTTATTTCTCTGAAATCAAGCGTAATGATTTCTTTTACTTTTCTCCCATTTTTTTCAGTCCAAATAGGTGCAGACTGAGAGATAATATCATTTGATGTTTCTACTACAGTTATGATATCACCATTCAATAATTCACATTTATCATAATAGTAGCTATTGCATACTACCATCAATTTATCTCCTACCGCCACATGATTCGTTTCAGGAAATATTATATTACGAATAGCCGTATTATAATCAGCTGCTTGTTGATTTGAGAAACAAACTATAGCAGACGATTGTTCTGGATCTTCACAATATTTCTTAGCAACTTCCATTGCTCCAATATCCATTACTTCATGTTCCTTTTTCTTGAACACAAGGCGATTTCGTTCTTTTTTCCGAATCAACTCACGAAGTATTGTAGCATTAGCCAAAATACAACTATTCTTATCTTGACGAACAATGTCTGTGAGCTCATAAGAATATACATTCATTTCTAGTATATCAAAATAAGTTTCATCTAATGCAACAGAACAATCATCACCTACGGGAGGCAACTGCATAGGGTCACCAACAAAAATTACCTTTCCACCGAAGTTTAATCTTGCATAACTAAGTAAATCTTTTATTAATACTCCTGTACCAAATTGGAAAAGTTCATTCTTTGATTCACGAGAACTAATCATGGAGGCTTCGTCAATAATATAAATACACCTCTCGTGGTTATCTTTAAGTGGAAATATATATTTAAGTGTTCCTTCAGATTCTTCCACTATTAGATGAGAAAAATTATAGATTCCCCTATGAATAGTAGAAGCACCATAATTTGGTAATTTAGAACGTAATATTTTTGCAGCACGTCCGGTCGGAGCCATTAACTGAATATGTAAAGATTGAGTAGATAAATAATCTGCAATACTACGAATCAATGTCGTTTTACCTGTACCTGCATATCCTTTCAAAATAAATACTTGGCTATCTTTATCTGCAATGAACTTTTCAATCATTATCATTGCTTGCTTCTGTTGTGCAGTTAATATCATTTATATTCCATTTTATGTTATTCATATTTGTCACCATAAGGCTAAACTAAAAAGCGTGGAACTGTATGCCACACTCTTTACTTGAAGGTCGTAGGAAACCATAGATGCAGATGTAACAATAGCAGCCCACGCTATATGCGTGAGAACCACTATGCTATCCTTGCATCTAATTGAAAATTTCCTACGTTTTCAAGTACAAGATGAGCATAACGCTTCTTCTATTTTCATATGTCTTTGGACAGAGTTGTCTCAATCCATTTGCAAAAGTATAAAAAAGCCGTGATAATCCGCTCAATACAGGCAGATTATTACGGCCGTTCCTTTGATTTATAGTTTTATACCTCTATCTTGTTTCTGCTTAGGTATTCCCATGGCTTCCCTAAACTCATTCATCTTCTTTCTGAACCAGTTCACATGTGAAACCCCGTCTATCTTGAAATCGAATTTACCGCTTTCATCCTGTTTGATGGAGCAGACAGAATGTCGGGTATCAAAACTTCGGTTAAACTCGGAAGAATAGAGTTTACCTTTTATTCCGACCTCCTTGAACTCGCACAGTCTTCTGATTATTCCGTCATTGAAACCCAAACGTTCACGTAGGAAGTTTACCACAGGTATAAGCTTCTCCACATACGGAAAGTAGCGTCTGACAAAATCTGTAAACTCCGACAGCTTACGGTGCTGTTGCTCGTAAGCGTTTCTTATCTCCTGTATCTGTTCGG
>ENA-OPCM01001819-OPCM01001819.1-human-gut-metagenome-genome-assembly--contig:-NODE-1819-length-13224-cov-1.864227_pt1 | contig 13224 bp, 8 predicted proteins | sample MGYA00241252_ERZ501484 | MGnify/ENA primary metagenome ERZ501484 (study PRJEB25962, sample SAMEA2042583) | human gut metagenome | biome: human gut; feature: human-associated habitat; material: faeces...
CCCGTTGCTGCAGCCACGCCCGAGGAGGTGACCCAAGGTCCAGATGATATTCCGCTACAAACAGAAGAAAGCAGTCCTCCGCCTGCCGAAACTCCATCTGAGAGTGCCGGGGAGGAGCCATCTCAAATACCGCCGCAGATCATCGCCGATTTCATATTATCACAGATGGCAGACGAAGATTTCGAAGCGCCGAACCCCCTGATTATCCGCCCGGCCGACACCAGCGTCGAAATAGATCCCGGTTATACCCCGGAAATTCTGCTCGAGGGAGCCGCCGACACGGCTGAAATTCTTTCCTGCATGGTAAATGGCTCCGAAGCCGAATATGAATGGAAAGAAAACAAAATCTGTCTGAAAGCCGAGAGCCTTTCCGAAGGCTACAACCGCATCACTGTAAAAGTGCGTGGCGCAGATGGCATTGTTCGAACCATGAAACCGTGGGAAGTCAACGTGAAACCAAAAACTTCCACACTTGTCAGCCAAAGAACCAGCCAGAAACCAAAAGGAACCCGCCTCTGGCAGTCCCTGAGGCGCCTCTGGAACCTGATTCGTGCCATTGCTGAAATTCAGAATCAGACCACCCGCTATCTGCGTGCACTCTGCAGAAAATAGCCTGATCCGGTTTTGTTTGTATTTCTAATTTCGATATGCTAGAATAAAAGACATGTCATACGATAAAAAAAGTAAAAGAGGAAATAAGAGTATGTCAGATATGATATTATTTGATCTGGACGGAACCCTGACCGATTCCGGTCCTGGAATTACAAGATGCGTACAGTATGCGCTGGCATCCTTTGGCATCGAAGAGCCGGATCTGGAAAAACTGAACTGTTACGTGGGGCCGCCGCTTCTGGAATCTTTTATGAATTTTGCAGGCCTTGGCTGCGAAGAAGCACAGCAGGCCATCACAAAATACCGGGAGCGGTACGAGGCAGAGGGCATTTTTGAAAATGAAGTATACGAGGGAATCCCGGAGGTTCTGGCGTATCTGAAAGAGCAGGGAAAAATTCTGGCGGTAGCATCGTCCAAACCGGAAAAATACGTGGAGCAGATCCTGGAGCATTTCGAAATCAGAAAGTATTTTACCGTAGTAACCGGTTCAGAAATGAACGAAACCAGAACCGACAAAGGAGAAGTCATCGCAGAGACGCTGCGCCGACTCGGAGCAGAAGACAGCCGTTCCGACGTGGTGATGGTTGGTGACAGAAGCTATGACGTAATCGGGGCAAGAGAAAACGGACTGCTCTGTGTCGGCGTATCGTATGGGTACGGTGGAAGAGAAGAACTCGAGGCAGCAGGTGCCGCAAAGGTATGTGATACACCGGAAGAACTGAAACTGCTGGCGGAGGATCCGAAAGAAGAGAAGAAAAGACGCGACCGCATCAAAAAAATGAAGCCGGAGCGTATCCCGTGGCTGACAAGAGGAGAAAGTGGAACAGGAATCTTTGCGCCGAAAGAGAAAAAAGCAGAGAATATAAAAGAAAAAAGGACAGCGAAAACAGAGCCAAAAACGGAGGAAATCGTAATTCCTATCCAGCGGAAGCTATGGCGTCTTTTAAAACCGCTTCTGACGTACGAACTGTTTCTGGGCTGCCTGACGGTATTGTTCCCGTTGTATATGACCGTCATGATCGCATTCAAGAGCCCTACCGAAATGACAAATGACATTGCCGGAGCACTCTCGTTCCCCAGCACATGGAATTTCAGCAACTTCTCCGAGGCAATGCGTGTGACAAACTTCTGGCACTCGCTGGGCAACAGCTTTCTGATCACCGCAGTGACCATTGTGCTGGCAGTGCTGCTCCACTCTATGGCAGGCTATGCCATTGGCAGAAACATGGCACGGAAAAAGGGCTATAAGCTGATCTACTTTTACATCGTCAGCGGTATGTTCGTTCCCTTTGCCATTCTGATGATGCCGCTGGTCAAGCAGACCGCCATTATGGGACTGGACAACCGTCTGGGCGTTATCATTCTGTACTTGGTATTCTATATGCCCATGAACGTCATGCTGTACAGCGGCTATCTGAAAAACGTTCCGCTGGCAATGGAAGAAGCTGCAAACATTGACGGTGCTTCCACATGGAAAACCTACTGGACGATCATTTTCCCCATGATGAAGCCGATGCATGCTACCGTGGCGGTTCTGACGGCTCTGGGCACATGGAACGATGTCATGACACCGCTGGTGATCATGTCCAGCAGCGAAGACACCACCCTGCCGCTGGCACAGCTGAACTTCCAGACCCAGTTCGGCACGAACTACAATCTGGCGTTTGCTTCTTACCTGCTGGCACTGATCCCGATCCTGATCTTCTACATCTTCTGTCAGAAGCAGATCATCGGCGGCATTGCCAATGGTGCAGTAAAGGGTTAAGGAAGTTTTTCATAAATTTCGTAGAATAGAGAATAGACAGAAAACCGTATGATGTGACACGATTCGAAGAATGGAACTGCAATGTCATACGGTTTTCTGTATCCTGAAGGAGTGTTGGATATGGCAATCAAGATCAATACAGAAAAGCGAATTTTTACACTGGAAACAAAGCATACCATGTACCAGATGCAGGCGGACACCTACGGGGTCCTGCGGCATCTCTGGTACGGTGCAAAGACTGGCTGTGACATGTCCTATTTGCAGGACTATCCGGACGTAGGCTTTTCCGGAAATCCCCATGATGCCGGAAATGACCGCACCTATTCGCTGGACACCCTGCCGCTGGAATATGCCGGAGCAGGCATAGGCGATTTTCGGGTGCCGGCAGTGGAGGCGGTACACGCTGACGGCAGCTGTGCACTGGATCTGCGGTACTACAGCCACGCGGTGAAACAGGGCAAGTATGCCATTGCCGGTCTGCCGGCGTTGTATGCCGGAGAGGACGAAGCGGAAACACTGGAAGTGGTTCTGCGGGATACGGCTTCTGCGGTGGAAGTGACATTGAAATACGGCGTGCTGCCGGAACTGGACGTTGTGACACGCTGTGCAGAGATCCGCAATCTGGGCGAAGCACCGGTGACACTGACCAAGGCGGCAAGCCTTTGTCTGGACATGGGACAGGGCAGCTGGGAGTGGATACACTTCTACGGCAGACACGCCATGGAACGGCAGGCAGAACGTCGTCCGCTGCTCCACGGCATTCAAGAGAGTTCCAGCACCCGCGGTACGTCCAGCCATCACCAGAATCCCACTGTGCTGCTCTGCACACCGGACTGCACGGAAACCTCCGGTGCCTGCATGGGGGCGGCTCTGGTCTACAGCGGCAGCCACCAGACGAGTGCGACCAGCTGGGGCAGGTGCGTGTAGTCATGGGAATCCACCCCGACCTGTTCCGCTGGGAGCTGGGAGCAGGGGAGTGTTTTGCCACGCCGGAAGTGCTGCTGTCCTATAGCAGCACCGGACTGGAAACTTTGTCCCACCAGTTTCATCGGGCAATTCGGGAACACATCTGCCGCGGCAAGTATCAGCTGGCAGAACGTCCTGTGCTGATCAACAACTGGGAAGCCACCTATTTCGGCTTCGATACGGAAAAGATCCTGCACATTGCCGAAGAAGCTGCACGCCTCGGCGTGGATATGCTGGTGCTGGACGACGGCTGGTTCGGCAAGCGGGACGACGACTGTTCCGGTCTGGGGGACTGGTTCGTCAATGAGAAAAAACTCTCCGGCGGACTGTACGATTTGGTGGAAAAGATCAAGGCGATGGGCATGCGGTTCGGCATCTGGTTCGAGCCGGAGATGATCTCCCCGGACTCTGATCTCTACAGAGAGCACCCGGAATGGGCGATTCAGATTCCGGGAAGAGAAGCGACTGAGATCCGCTGCCAGTACGTGCTGGATCTCTCACGCCCGGAAGTGCAGGATTATGCGTATGAATGTGTGGCAAAAATCCTGCGCAGTGCAAACATCAAATACGTGAAATGGGATATGAACCGTCAGTTAAGCGATCTCGGCAGCACCTATCTCGATGAGGATTCCCAGCAGGAGCTGTTCCACCGCTACGTGCTCGGCATGTACGCGATGCAGGAGCGTCTGGTGCAGGAGTTCCCGGATCTGCTTCTGGAGAACTGCTCCGGCGGCGGTGCGCGTTTTGACCCGGGAATGCTCTACTACAGCCCGCAGATCTGGTGCTCCGATGACACCGATGCGATCGAGCGTCTGGAAATCCAGGAGGGAACCGCCCTCATTTACCCGCTCTGCGCAATGGGTGCACACGTCAGCGTATGCCCGAACCACCAGTCAGGCAGGATCACACCATTCGAGACAAGAGGAACGGTTGCATCATCCGGTACATTTGGCTATGAACTGGATCTGATGAAGATGTCCGAAGAAGACAAAAAGACAGCCAGAGAGCAGATTCTGAAATACAAAGAAATCGAGCATCTGGTACAGTCCGGAGATTACTATCGTCTGATAAATCCATTTGAAAACAACAACCATGTACTCTGGCAGTTCGTATCCAAGGACAAAAAAGAGACAGTTGTATGTGGCGTAAGACTCCACAGCGAAGCTAATCCGTATATCTATCTTTTCTATCCTCAGGGACTGGATGCAGATCTGCATTACGAAGACATTGCAACCGGAAAAGTATACACAGGCGCAGCACTGATGAAAGCAGGACTGCCATTACCATTGACAACAGGTGATTACCAGCCAATCAGATTTACATTTAAGGCAGTGGAGAAATAATTACCGAATCAAATAAGTTATCTGATTCAATTGTAGGTGACTGTTTGAACATAATAAAAAGATGAAAACCAGTAATTAAGTTTATTAATAGCAGATAAGCTTAGTTACTGGCTTTTTTTGTCCTTTGCCATCTATAGATATCAATCAGTAAATAATCACAAAATTTTATATGATATATCTTTATAAGATGTTGTAGAATGATGTAAAATAGTCGTAGAATTATAAAAAACGAGGCAGGTAAAGAAAAATGAAAGAGAAAATCAAAAAAATGCCGGGAAGAATCAGAAATTATTTTTGCTCACATATGAGTGCGCAGGTTACAGTAACAGTAGTATTACTTCTGATTCTGGCAGGTCTGGTCCTTCAGATTTACGTAAAAAATCAATATTTTAATTATCTGCTCAGGAATACCAGATCAATGGAAGAATCCATGATTGAAACATCGACGATTAATATTGATGCAAATCTGAAGGATATCATCAGTGCTGCATGCAATGTAGGAGTTAATGAGACATTAAGAGTTCTGGTAGAAAACACGGAAGCAGACGGAATACTTCTGGCAAAAGAAAAACTGACATTGGGCAGCAGAATGGATGATATTGCTCATCAGATTGGAAGTGTTGTATCTATTGCGATTGTATCAGATGAAGGTCTGTGGCAGGAGTATGGGGTTTATTGGTACCAGACATCTTCAAAAGGAGTATGGGAAGATGGCAATCTGGATAAACTTCAGGAAATATATGAAAAGACCATGGCACTTCAGAAAGAGAAAGCAAATGTCAGGTACTATGTAGAGACAGATCCTGCTGTTCACAGTCAGTGGCCGCAGATAAGAATGGTACATATTGCAGTTCCGCTGATTGGAAAAACTTACAGTTATTCTCATGTGAAAAATGTAGCGGTCGTATCTTTCGATATGGGAGATATTCTGGAAAAAAGTGCTTTTGACAGAGTAGCTGATAAACCTCTTTCGATTGGATATATTGCAGATGAAAATAACAGAATCATTTACCATCCAAATGAAGAGTACGATGGAATGACAGTGGAAAGTTACAGAAAAACGCTGGACAGTACCGAGAATATCAGCAGATCATTAAAATATTTTGGATGGACAGCATATATTACCACGGATCTTGGAAAAATGCGTGCACAGGTTAACCAGATGTATACCAGAAGCATTTATGTATATCTGTTTTTGTTGTGTATCTGTGGATTTTTATGGCAGTTTACAATACGAAGAGTATTAAAACCAATTGATATTATACGGGATTCTATGCGAAATATTAAACTTTCCAAGAATCTTCCGAAGATAGAAGTAAAGGGAACCAATGAGATATGGCAGTTGGCTGGTTATTATAACGAAATGGCGGAAACTCTGGAACGACAGTACAAGGAAATACGTAGATATTATCGTGAAAAGAATCTTTCTATCCGTCAGAAAAATAAGGCAGAGAAAGAAGCTCTGGAATCACAGATCAATGCACATTTTCTCTGCAATACACTGACTGCGATCAATTATAATGCGATAGATAATGAAGATTATGAGGTAGCAGATCTTCTGAAAAAGCTTTCTAATATGCTTTCATATACATTCTCAAGGAAGCTTGTGTCAGTAAGTCTGGGGCAGGAACTGAGATGGGTAGAGCAGTATCTATATCTGCAGAAGTTCAGGCTTATGGATGTGTTTGACTACGAGATTGAATTTCAGGAAGAATACGGCGAATGGCCATGCTGTAAACTGTTTATTCAGCCATTTGTGGAGAATTCTATCCTTCATGGTTTTGAAGGAAGAGAAAGCGGGGGAATGATCCGTATTACGGGTCACATTGATGAATCCAGATTCCGTCTTTGCATTGAAGATAATGGATGTGGAATGAATGAAGATACAGAGAAACTGATGCAGCAGATTCTTATGGAAAAGCATACTTTGGATTTGGCAGGAACAGGAATCGGGATTCAGAATGTAGTGACAAGACTGCGAATGTATTATGGAGAAGAACTTTCTGTAGTTTTGGAATCAGAACCTGAAAAGGGGACAAAATTTACTTTCTGGCTTCCAATACCAGAGAATCCGGAGAAAGATATAGAGTAAATAAATGTAGCAAAAAAAGTAACAGAGGAGGTCTTTATACATTGAGAATTTTAATTGCAGAAGATGAGCAGAGAACCAGACAGGGATTAGTAAGGGTTTTGCAGAGCCTGAGGGATGAGTATGAGATTGTGGCACAGGCATCTAATGGAAAAGCAGCGCTGGAAATGATTCTGGAACAGAAGCCGGATGTGGTTTTTATTGATATCAAGATGCCGTTTATGGACGGGCTTTCAGTAATAGAAGCTGCCAGAGCTCAGGGAATTAAGGCAGAATTTGTGATTGTAAGTGCATATGCAGATTTTGATTTTGCCAAGCAGTCAATTTCTCTTGGTGTAATAGAGTATCTTCTGAAACCTCTTACAAGAGATGAGGCAGAAGCAGTACTGAAGAAAATTGAGAATAAGATCAGTGGAAAAAATAGCTATTCCCGCAGAAAATCCAGAAATTTGAGAGATAAATATCCGGATGCCCACCCTATGATTCTGCAAGCTCTGGATATCATACAGAGTGGATATGCCGGAAAAATAAGCCAGAAGAAATTGGCAGAAGATCTTGGGCTGAGCCAGGAATATTTCAGTTATCTTTTTGGAAAAAATATCGGAGAAAATTTCAGCACTTTTCTAAGGGAGTATAGAATTGAACAGGCACAGTATATGTTGAGGGAAGAAATATGTGATCAGAGGGATGTTCCTTATCAGGTAGGATTTTCCGATTCTAAATACTTCAAAAAAGTCTTTCGCGAGGTGACAGGAAAGAGTCCATCTGAATATCTGTCAGAAATAAAAGAGTAAAAATATAAGAAATATATGGAAAATATCCTGAAAATCTTAAAATATTTCCTTAATCTTAAAATATTATCCGTACAAAATTCCTTTTTCCATAAAATCTTGGGTTATGCGGTGGAAATTTGAATGGTAAAATATATACAACAAAACAACAGAGAGACGACTTAAAATTGTGCAACTAACCAAAACAAAATTCAACTAAGAAGGAAAAAGGGAGGAAAAAACATGAAAAAAACATTATTTACAGCAACATTATTGGCGGCTTCGCTGATGGCGGCATCAACTGTACAGGCAGCTCCGCAGGAAGTTACAATGTGGCATTATTTTGATCAGAAGCCAGAGCAGGAAATGCTCGCAGACATGGTTGAAGAATATAATTCTTTACAGGATGACATTCACATCAATGCAACATTCGTATCCAGAACAGAGTTAATGAACCAGTACACAGTTGGAGCACTTTCAGGAGAACTTCCTGATATCGGACAGGTAGATTCACCGGATATGGAATCCTACATATCTCTCGGAGTATTCGAAGATATCACTGATGAGCTGGAATCATGGGGAGAACTGGATCAGTTCTATGATGGACCATTAAGCTCCTGTAAAGACCCTGATGGAAAAGTTTACGGACTTCCACAGAATAGTAACTGTCTTGCACTTGCTTGCAATATGGATCTTCTGAAAGCAGCCGGATATGATCATATGCCGCAGAGTCTTGATGAGTTCAAGGAAATGGTTGCAGCAACAACAGATGCATCCAATGATGTATACGGATTCGCAATGTGTGCAGTATCTACAGAAGAAGGAACATTCCAGATCCTTCCATGGCTGAGATCTGTACAGAATGGAACTGGCGTTAATGTTGATAATATTACTGCTGATTCTGCTGTAAATGGATTACAGACACTTGGAGATTTTGTAGCAAACGGATACATGAGTAAAGAGTGTGTAAACTGGACACAGGCAGATGCATGGAATCAGTTCTGCGCAGGAAAAGCTGCATTTGCAGAATGTGGAACATGGCATCTGGCACAGACAGATGCAATCAACGGAGCATTTGAATATGACTTTACACTTCTTCCAACAGGCGACGAAGGAACCTCTACATCTACAATCGGTGGTGAGAACTTTGGTGTCTGCAAAGGATCAGAAAACAAAGAAGCATGTGCTAAATTCCTTGAGTGGCTCTGCTCACAGGAAAACGAAGCAAAATGGGCAGCTGTAGGCGGAAAGATTCCTACAAGACAGGATGCGACAGCTGAATACACATTTGAGCAGGATGGATTTAAGGTATTTACAGATGAAATGAATTATGCGCAGGCTCGTGGACCGCACGCTGAATGGCCATCTATTTCTGAAGCGGTTTATACAGCAACACAGTCTGTAATCGTAGACGGAACATCTGCAAAAGACGCTCTTGAAACAGCAGCAGCTAAAATTAATCCAATCGTAGAAGAAACTCCTCTTCCTGAAAGCAACTAAAACTAACAAACAGGGAAGGATGTGGCTTTAATGGCAGCAAAGTCTAGGACTATGGCGCAGCAAAAGACGAAAGAAGCATACTGTTTCATTGTACCTGCATTTATTTATATGATCCTTGTGCTGGGATACCCGATCGTTTATAACATTATTCTCAGTCTTAAGGATGTAAATGTAAAGAACCTGAAATCAGGAACTTCCGTATTTGTCGGATTACAGAACTATATTGATTTATTCCATGATCCGACATTTCTTCTGGTTCTGCGCAATACATTTATTTTTACAATAGCTTGTCTTATTTTCCAGTTTACCATCGGATTTGCATTTGCGATGTTTTTCAATCAGAAATTTAAACTCGCAGGTCCGATCAGAGGTCTGATTCTTGTCAGCTATATGATGCCAATGGCAGTAACTGGTCTTCTTGGTAAAAATATCTTTTCCAATGCAGGTCTTATCAATGACCTGCTTGGAAAAATCGGAATCAGCGGTCCGGAATGGCTGGTTAACACCAGCACAGCTCTGATTGCAGTAATTATTATGAACTGCTGGGTAGGTATTCCGTTTAATATGCTCCTTCTTGTATCAGGACTTACAAGTATTTCACCGGATGTATACGAGAGCGCATCCATGGATGGAGCAAACTGGGGACAACGTTTTCTTTTTATAACTCTTCCCCTGATGAAAGAGTCAATTCTTGCAGTACTGATGTTAGGATTTATCTATACATTCCGTGCATTTGACCTGATGTATATCATGACAGCCGGAGGTCCGTTGAATTCAACAGATGTGCTGGGAACATATTCTTATATGTTATCATTTACACAGTTTAACTTTTCAAAAGGTGCGGCAGTTGCAATGGTACTGTTTGCATGCCTGTTCCTTATTGGTCTGTTCTATCTGAAACTGTTATCAAAAGAAGAGGAGGAAGGCTGATATGGATAATATGACAGGTGCTGAAAAGGCAAAAGAGATCAGAAATTCGATATTTGCACTTCTTATTGCATTTATCTTCTTATTTCCGATTTACTGGCTGATACAGATTTCATTTAAGTCAGATGCAGAAACATTTGGAAAGGTTCTTACCTATTTTCCACATGATTTCACCTTTGAACCGTGGCTGGAAAACTTAACAGATAAAACGTTTCTGATATCTTTGAAAAACAGTTTTCTTAATGGACTTTTGACAATGGCAATTGCTCTGGTACTCGGTGTCCCGGCTGCCCTGTGCTGTTCCTGTCCCTTGTGGGGGCAATGGGGATCATGCAAAGCCGGCCAATAAACGCCACGGGAATGTACGGCACAATTCTGCTGCATGAGGACGCAGGCGGTTATGTGTTGGTGGCTGTCATTTCCTTTACGGTGGCAGTCGTGATTACCGCATTATGTATCAAATTCAGAAAAAAAGGACAAAAGAGTCAGGATGCAGAAAATCATGTATAAAGAAAGGAAAAGGTGAAAAGTATGAGGAAAAAATTATTAGCCGGGATGCTGGCACTTGCACTGTGTTCTACAAATATGCCCCTTCAGACCATATTTGCGGAGGAATTTACTTCCGGAAATCCGGATGTAGTGTCTGAGGAAGAAACTCCGGAGATTTTTACCAATGAGGAGCAGGAAGCAGCAGGAGAGACAGATGAGGAACTGTCTGTATTCAGTTCAGAAGAGGTTCCTGAATTTAATGATACCCCCGATGAGGCAATGGCTGCTGCGGAAAATGAACAAGCTGGAGAAATTGATTTAGCTGATAACGATAAGGTTATGAACGGAGTTTATACTATAAGTTCGGCAGGAGATTACAAATTCACATGTAGCCGGGAAACAGGAAATAGAATTGTGGTTGATGGAAAGAAAATTTCAGCGAAAGACAGCATCAACATTTATCTTAATAAAGTAAATATCAATACATCTGCTGGTCCGGCACTGCGAATAAATCTTAATGTTGAAGCTACAGTCACTATCCATTTAACAGGCACAAATAGTCTTATAACAAAGGATAACGTGTGTGCCGGTTTACAGAAAGATAACAAAGCTCGGCTTATAATAAAAACCAATAATTCAGATGCTACTGCAGGAATCTTAAATGCTCGTAGTATCGATGGGGATAGCGCCGGAATTGGTGGCGGCTTTTACGGCTCCGTCTCTTGCAGTAATATTATTATTGATAGTTGTTCTGTAATTGCTAGTTCTAAGTATGGTGCTGGAATTGGTGGCAGCAAGCAACGCGCTGGCAGTGTCAGTGATATTACCATTAATAGTAGTTCTGTAACTGCTAGTTCTACGAATGGTGCCGGAATTGGTTCTGCCGGTGGCACCTGCAGCAACATTGGCATTAGTGGTGGATCCGTAAAGGCATATTCTGATCGTATGCCAGGCATTAATTGTACCCCCCATAATGGCAACTCAACAAATGTTTATTGTTGTATTATTAAAAATGAATATTTTTTACCAGTAACGATAGATAGTGAATCCTGGAAGCCAAGTTATCATATTTTTCCTGATTCTACAAAAGACGGTAATCTGTACGTCTGGTTAACTGAAAAAGAAAATAATGACGCTTATGATGTAACTGTTGGAACCGAAAAAAGGCAGTATTCTTTCGATCAGGCAAAAAACCAATTTGTACGTATCCAAACAACTCCTACCGCTGACCAATTTGATTATACGCAGCCCAATTTTACATATACTAAAGATACCCATGTTGATATTAGTAAATATATTAAATGGAAAGATGATGTCACCGGTCATGGTAAAATTACTAAAGTAACGTATTTTAAAAAAGGAGATAAAACTCCACTCGCAGACAGCCCCACAGATGCAGGTACTTATACTTTTAAGATTGATGTGAATGAAGGTGACTACTACAATTCAGTCGATAGTATATCTGCACCAGAATGGGAATTTGTCATTTCAAAAGCACAAGCACCTTCAAGCAAGCCAACCGATACCGATCCTACAATATATGTTTCATGGTTATGTAAGAAAGTCGAAGATGTTAAAGGCCTTTTTAATGATGAATGGAAATGGAGCGATTCCGATATTTCTAAAAAATTACCTGTAGGAGAAGAAGTTTCCGCTACAGCAGTTTATAATGGTACAGATGCTGACAATTATGTAAATACATCTGTTGTATTTAAAATCACCAGAAAAGCATGTACACACCCACATACCGCAGAACGTTACTACTCCTCTCCATCCTGTACTTCCAGCGGATATAGCGGAGATACCTACTGCACAGACTGTAATGAAACACTTTCCTATGGTTATACCATTTCCGCATACGGCCATGACTATGACAACGGCGTTATCACTACAGAACCAACTACAGAAACTGACGGAATCATAACTTACACCTGTAAGCGGTGCAAACATCAGGATACAAAAAACCTCGGTAAACAGAACTTTAAATTTACTGAGCCATCTAATTTAACATATGACGGAACAGAAAAAAAAGCTTCTTTACAATGCAATATTCAAAATATAGGAAACATTATCCTGTCCTATTACAAAAATGGTGATAATAACCCGCAAACAAATGGAGCTGTCGATGTAGGAACTTATACTGTAAAGGCAAATATAGCAGGAAAAAGTTTTATAGCGGATAAGTCTTGGACTTTCACGATTAAGCCGGCAACCTTTGATGAAAATTCCATTAAAATTACAGCATATAATGGAATATATGACGGAGATGAACACCCAGTTATAACGGGCATCTTTCCAGATGGCAGTAATGTGGAATATTCAACAGAAAGTCCAAACGAATCTACTATTTGGAGTTCAACCTGTCCAAACGTAAAAACAGTAGCAGATGCCAAAAAAACAAACGTATGGATAAAAATCAGCAAAGATAATTATGCTACAAAGATATATGGTCCAATACAGGCAACTATCAATCCAGCTTCTGAAGCACCAGGCTATCCATCTACAGCCAAAATATCCGTTCCGTGGTCCTGTAAGAAAGTAAATGAGATTGATCCTGATCCTCTTCCTGAAAACTGGGAATGGCAAGATTCAACTAAAGATCTGAATGTCGGAGACAATACCGCTACCGCATTTTACACTGGCGAAGACGCAAACAAAGGAAACTATAATACAGAAACTTTTACTTACACAATCACCAGAGAAGCATGTAAACACCCACATACCACTGAACGCTACTACTCCTCTCCTTCTTGTACTTCCAGT
>ENA-OPCM01001821-OPCM01001821.1-human-gut-metagenome-genome-assembly--contig:-NODE-1821-length-13216-cov-2.910797_pt1 | contig 13216 bp, 12 predicted proteins | sample MGYA00241252_ERZ501484 | MGnify/ENA primary metagenome ERZ501484 (study PRJEB25962, sample SAMEA2042583) | human gut metagenome | biome: human gut; feature: human-associated habitat; material: faeces...
AATCTGCCCAACAGGGGCAAGCACGTTGCCCATGATGGGCAAGCACGTTACCCCAGTTGGGCAAGCACCGTGCCCAATTTTAATTCAAATCGGTCATTAATAAGTGTACACTAAATTAACTCCGCCAACGGGTTAGTTTACTAATTTCTACCTATAAAAGTGACCTTATTTACTGCCTAATCAGCGTTTGGGGGTTGAATATATATGACTTCTCGGATTTAATTCGTATATTTGCCCTGCATAAAACTGAATTTACGACTTGACATTCCAACACCAAGGCTGATAAATTCCGTCACTAAACAACAACTCCGGGCTACGTGTCATTGCCCGGGCATTTTTAACCCTTTAAAACTATAACGCTATGAGATCAGGTATGTATGACAAACTAATGTGTTTAGTAATGGCTCTTTCGTTCACCGGAGGAGTTCAGGCAGCAGTAAATCCACAAAACAGAGGCGACAACGACACGGATCTGAAGAGATATGCCAGAACCATCGAGGTTGTTGCAGGGGCAGTATCGGGAAATTCCTTTGAGATTCCCAAAGAGATGGACGGTGTACTTGCAATGACCAACAACGTTGAAGACGGGAAGATGATGTCGTGGCAAGAGTTGGCAACAAGAGTGGGCTATTCGTTCTACGATTTCGACGGCGATGGCGTGAACGAACTGGTCATCGGTACAAACATCGAGCCCTACAGCAATTTTCCAGGCAGGACCATGATACATGCCGTATATACGGCGAATGGCGACAAACAGGAATGTCTCCTTCAAGGCTCAAGCCAGAAAACATGGTATTACCAAGGCAACGGATGGTTTTATATGACGGGCGAAGAAAGTGCAGCCCATGTGATGAGCGGTCAGTATTCATATATAAACAAGCAGCTGAACTGTGAGCATTATTGGTTCAGCACTCTCAATGAAGCGGGAGACCATGTGTATTACCATAGTCGTATGGAGACTGCCGACCCCAGAAAAGGCAGCAAACTGAACTTCGACATTGACACATACAACTCCAACGACGAGAACAATATCGGACAGGCGGTATGGATAGACCTGACACCGTTCACATATCTGCGCCCAATAACGGTGAAGCAGAGCGAAGGCGACAAAGTCAGCTTCTCGGCATCGCAGCCATTGAAGGACTTCAGGGTAATAAAACTTTCCGGCATCGACTTCGTTGACGGCAGGATAATCGCCAATGAGGGGAAAGTGCTGTTGAGCACGCCTTTGAAAGCCGGACAGTCGGTAAACATGCAGATGCAATTCATGGGCGACCTGCCTGAATATGCAGTGTCCTTCACCGACGCACTGGGCGAAAGAGTGAGAATGCTCGTCACCATCAGCGGTATGGACGGTTCCATCGGTCTTTCTCAATATTGACAATATAGATGCAGGCAGGCGGTTATCACACTGAAAACTTGCGGGTATACAATAAGATTTATACCTTTGCAGAATAAATCTAAACAACAAGGAAACATGACAAAGTTAGCTATTCCCACACGCAAAGGTCGTGTGGATGACCACTTCGGACATTGCGACCACTACGCCGTATTCACTATCGACGACAACAAGCAGGTGGTATCCACCGAGCGCCTTGACTCACCGCAGGGCTGCGGATGCAAGTCGAACATTGCTTCTGTGATGCAGCAGATGGGTATCACGATGATGCTTGCCGGCAATATGGGCATGGGAGCTTTCAACAAGCTTTCTGCACATGGAATAAGCGTGATACGCGGCTGCAAGGGCGACATCAACGATGTACTGAAAGCATATCTCGACGGCAAACTCACCGACTCGGCGGAATCATGCGACCATCACGACTGCGGCAACCACGGGGAAGAGCATGTTTACGTGATACCGTCAAAATAATGAGAACAGTATGCCTATTGAAATCTTCTTGCTGAGCATCGGGGCGAGCTTCGTGCAGCGCACCACGGGCTTCGGCTTCGGCATCTTCATCATGACCATGCTGCCGGCAATAATGTCGTCTTACGGACAGGCGACGACTCTCTCCGGCATCCTGGCGATGACGACTTCATTCATCATCGTCTTACAGAAACACAAATACATCGTATGGAGCAGACTGCTGCCCATACTGATTACTTTCGTGGTGGTGTCGGCAGGTGCCATATTCATGCTCAAACGCATGGAATACAGCATTCTGAACATCCTGCTCGGCATCACGCTGATCGTCGTGAGCATATACTTCTCGTTTTTCAGCAAGCGCATAAAGATAAAGCCCACCAAGCCGCTGCAGGTCACGGCCGGCGGACTGAGCGGACTGATGGGCGGATTCTTCGGAATGCAGGGACCGCCGGCGGTGCTGTATTTCGTGAATTCCGAACCCGACAAGGACCATTATCTCGCCCAGACACAGGCTTACTTCTTCATAGGCAATATGATGATGACCATGGCGAGGGCATACAACGGATTCTTCACCACATCCGTGGCAATGGGATATGTCTACGGTATCGTGGGCGTGGTGATTGGCAACATGATGGGGGCATGGGTGTTCAGACACATCACGGGCTCGCTGCTCAAATACATCATCTATGCCTATATCGGCATCAGCGGACTGACTTTCCTGCTGGAGGCATAGCCTTGTTCGCCATAGTAGTATTTAATCCTTGCCAACACAAAAGTTTCCCAAACCACTTATTCCAGATGTTCTTGCAATGACATCTGGCGGAAAAGCAATGAAAGCCACTTCCATTTCGTTATTTTTTTGCTTAATCTTACATATTTGTCATTACAAAATTGTAATTTTGCTATAAATATGAGCGACCGTGCGAATAAGAATCTTCAAGCAGAGAACTCAAGACGTCATGACAGAAAAAGAATTACAAGAAATATTTCATGACAGAATAAGCTTCTGAATGGCGAAATAGAGGTATAACCCATTAAAAAACATAGCAATATATGCGACAGATTATAATTAAGAACTTTCGTTGTTACGAAGAAAAAGTCATAAGATTTCGTCGTGGCATTAACCTATTGATTGGTGATAATTCAGTAGGTAAGACTTCATTGCTTCGTGTATGCAACTTAGTGATGAATGCATTCTTTTCCGGATATAGTGACGAAAACACAGTATGGAAAAGTGCAGACGATGATGATTTTCGTGAGATAAAAAGCGAAGATGTGGTGGACAACAACCTTCCTATCATCATCACCTTTGACCTTGACAAAGAAGACCTGCCGGATATTGTATTGGAAGGAGGAAAAACGGTCAGCCTCCAGACGAACGAACCGGAAGTGGAGGAAGGATGTGCAAGATTTTATATTGAAAAGAAATCAAAGAAGAATGCCCGCAATCTTGTTACCGGCCTTAAGAACCTGAAGGCTTTTTCTTCTATGCTGCAACAGTCATCGCATACCATCAACAATGGTGCAGCTATACAAAAGAACGCCCTTCCTTTGTTTGCATACTTTACCACCGAGGACATCCACACCACAAGAAAGTTTGACAAAGAAAAGAAGAATTTCAAGAAATATCCTCAGAAACCTTCGTTCGGATATTTTGAAAGTTTCGACTGTAAGGGACTGCTGGACTGTTGGATAAAGCGACTGCTGGTGCTGAAAGAAGCAAAAAAGGGAGAAAGCGAAATAGAATGTGTGAGAAAGGCTGTGGTCCGTTCATTAGGTCCTGAGGGATGTGGTATCATTGATGATATGGACATAAGGCATAACGACGGTGAGGTATTCTTCCACTATTGTGACGGTAGAGAAGTGCGCTCCAATATTCTCTCCGACGGATACAGACGCCTGGTGAGCATTGTGGTTGACATAGCTTTCCGTTGCGCCCTTCTCAACAAAGTCATGTATGGCGACGAGGCATACAAGCACACTCATGGAACAGTAATCATCGACGAGATTGACGAACATCTTCATCCGGAACTTCAGGTGCGCATCATGAAGGCTTTGCATGAGACGTTCCCCAAAATTCAGTTCATAGTAAGCACCCATGCCCCATTGGTGATGTCGTCGGTAGAAACAAACGAAGACAATGTGGTGTATAAGCTGGAATACATAGATGGAAAGTATTCGCATAAGGAGCTGAACACTTACGGACTGGACGCTTCGACGATTATGGATGTATACATGGACCAGACACCTCGTGACTTGGCTATCGATGCAGAAATAAAGGCAATAGAAAAGCTCATTGATGCAGAAGAATATTCAGAAGCAAGAAAATTGCTTGATATGATGCTTGAACGTCCAGGCAGTGAAGCAAATCCTGAATTGACAAGAATAGAGGCAACATTATCATTCTTTGAAGATTAGTCATGATAGAGATAACGAAAAACAAAGAGCCCAAAGAATGGACTGAATATAGAAACACTCCGGGCGTGGATTACCAATCAATCCCAGAACTTGTAGAATCGTTGTTGAAAGAGCAGGGATATATTTGCGCCTATTGCATGCGCAGGATCCCTCATCGTGACAAATTATATAAGAAAGACGGAATAAAATATGTGCTTACAGACGAAAGCCATCGTATTGAGCATATCCTGTCTCGAGATAATCATCCTGAAAGGAAACTTGATTACAATAATATGGTGATTTGTTGTCCAGGACATATTGGTGACGAAGACCATTGCGACCGATTGAAAGGAAGCAATGACATTTCATTCTCACCGTTGGATTCTGCATTTATATCGACCCTGTCATATAAGACTGATGGAGAGATTGTGTCATCAGAACAGAAATATAACAAGGAAATCAATGAGGTGCTTAACCTTAATACACCGTTGCTTAAACAGAACAGGAAAGAGAGTTGGGAAAGTGTAAAGAGGGAACTGATTGCAATAAAGAAAGGCAATATATGGAACAAATCCGTAATAGAGAAATACATCAAGAAATACCGCTCAATGCACATTAAAGACGGCAAGTCACAATACATTCCATATTGTGGGATAGTTATATATAATCTCCAAAAGAAATATAGGCAGATTCAATAATATACGAGCATTATGGCAAAAGCCTACGGCGAAGACCTGCTCATACAAAAAAGTACTGCCTAACTTGCAACCTTAAACAGCAAAACAATCATTTAATTTTCAATATGGAAAGAACTGATTACATAGAAACTCGTGAGGACATAATCTCCAATATAAAGACATTGTACTCATACCTTTATGGCGACAGCGGTGAAGACTTCAAATCGTGGGCTATAGAAAAGTTAAGACTTGGCAGAAATATGGTCATTGAGGTAATAAATGGTCATGTATGCTTCGGACCAAGCAGATTTGTTGGTTATTTGAGCAATACGAAGGATAAACATGACGTCAATAATGGGGATGGTAAAGATACAGACAAAAAAATAAAACAGTTTTACCAGAAAGTTGTCGACGACAGACTTGATATCCTAATGCAGTCTGAACTTTCTAAGTATGAAGAATCATCTAAAGAAAAAAACTATTGGATTCCTAACGACATGACCGTTGAAGATATAATTAAAGTTGGAAAAAAGAGCACTTCTTTTATTCCACATTACCAGAACTACGATAAATTTTGGCATATTCAGATGCATTTACCAGAAGGCAAAGATGGTGTAGTTATTGATTCATCACTTATGCTGATGGAGGCAGAGCCAATAATAGGAACTGGTGAATGGGATGACGCACAGTGTAGAAACTTCAAAACTATAGACAATGGCAATATTGTATTAGTTAGAAAAGGAAGCCAAGCATTAGCATTGTGTCAGATTATTGGAGATAATTTCACGAGTGATAGTTTAAGTGAGAAATATATTAATATTAATTATCGAAAAGTAAAAATAATCGCATGGGCGAGCGAATACAAGCAACCTCGTCCTGGGCTGTTTACACAGAGTACATTTAAATCATGCAGTAAAGGAACAGAACAATATAGGTATATTGAAAGTTGGTTGAAATATATGAATGACATTGCATATTTAGAGAAGTGCGCTAAACTTCTTAGTAAAAAGCACAACATTATCCTGCAAGGTGCTCCCGGCACTGGTAAGACCTATAATACTGCAGCCATTGCCCTAAAAGCATTGGACATTACAGATGTTGACCTTACAGACCATAAGGCTGTTATGGAGCGATATGACGAATTGCTTGGTAAACAATTATTCTTCACGACCTTCCATCAGTCACTTGATTATGAAGACTTTGTGGAGGGACTGAAGCCCCATGTCCAGACTGATGACAAGGGGAACTCTATTGGCGTAACTTATGAGCCAGAAGATGGCATTTTCAAACGTGCCTGTAACGCAGCTCAAACAGACCAAAGCAAAGACATTATAAAATGTATTGATGACTACATACAAAAAATAAAGGGATATGAGAATAAGCGAGAAATACCTACAGTATCAGGTAAATCTGCGCTCTATGTATGGTGGTCTGAAGGTAATAACACAATAAGTACAAGAAGCGTATTGTCACAAAGCACGAAGGGCGATCAATATACACCTTCACCATTGAATATAGAAAAGGTGAAAATGCAGGCTCTTGGTGAGGGTGAAGAAAATAATTGGCGACAATATGCCCAAGCATTTATTAATGCCGTTAAAAGAGAATACTTCACCACAACCAACAAGCCCGTCGTCCTCATTATCGACGAGATAAACCGAGGAAACATATCGAAGATTTTCGGTGAACTCATCACTCTCTTGGAGTCAGACAAAAGAAGTCAAGGCAATCATCCCATCAAGGTGATGCTTCCGTATACAAAGGCTGAGTTTGGAGTTCCTTCCAATCTATATATCATAGGTACGATGAACACAACAGACCGAAGCACTGGCACACTGGACTATGCAATACGCAGAAGATTCGCTTTCGTAACCCTGCAATCTGACCGCTCTATCATCGAGAAACACTACGATGAATTAAAAGATGAGGAGTTGAAGGACAAGGCTGTGGCATTGTTTGATGACATTAAGAAGTTCATCGAAAACCCGAAGCATCTCTGTGGCGACATGAGTATTGACGACCTCATGATCGGTCATAGCTATTTCATGGCTGAGGACGAGGAAGAACTGAAGGATAAAGTTGAATATGAGATAGTCCCTCTTATCAAAGAGTATATCAATGACGGCATTCTCAATGTGAAGAATGAGGAAAAGAAAACGGCGTTTGACTCTTGGCATTCATTAGCTCCAATCCAAGAAATTGATGAGGACGAACAAACCGAAGATGAATAATAGATTAAAAGACAGCATATATGAACCCCATTGTGATTCAAGAACATGAACGACTAAGCATCGAACAAAACGACAAATACGAACGTCTGAGTCTTGTTCGATGGGATAAGCCTATGGATAATTCGCCATGGGGTTATTATGCTTCGTATATGATTGGAGCAGAATGGATAGACGACAAAAAAGCATTAGTCGTGACAACAAAAAGGGGAATGGAGAAAATTGACTTCTTAACCATGTTCATGACCTGCTTCACATCTGATTTGTCAGTAGAGGCATTCTCTGAAATATATAACATTGACAGTGAGACACCATCCATTTATGCTCCTTCATTAAAGGGTGTGCTAAGTCCGCTTATCGTTCTGCATTTTCTTGGCGTTGTCAGCAGGATAAGGTCTTTGAAGAAAGGCTATGTTCACTATAGTGAGAACCTCAAGAAGGTTAAAGGGCATATAAAGGTGATGAAGAACGAGCGAAAGAATATTGCTGTCAAACGATTTGACAGAGTATTCTGTAACTATGACGAATATACAACAGATATCCCAGAGAATAGACTTATAAAGAAAGCTCTCTTGTTTTCAAAACAGATACTGAGACCTATCATCGAAAACCATCAATCTGGCACAAAGGCTAAGATAATGCTATCAAGGGCACTCGCCATGTTTGAGAACGTAAGCGAAGACGTTCTGATAAGGGATGTAAGACAAATAAAGGGACATAAGTTGTTTTCTGAGTACAACGAGGCTGTTCGTCTGGCAAAGCTCATTCTCCAAAGATATGACTATAGCATAAGCAAGACAAGCTTGGAGGAAGAAAATGTCTCGCCGTTTACACTCGACATGTCATTGCTATATGAACATTATGTATATGGGTTGCTTCATGAGGCATATGGAGACAGAATATCATATCAATATAAAGGTGAGACTGGTAAACCTGATTTCCTGTATTGTTCGAGTGGCTTTAGAGCTATACTCGATACTAAATATATCCCTAAGTATGAGGCAGCTGCGCTTGACAAGAATGTAATAAGACAACTGAGTGGTTATAGTAGAGATATCCCCATATTGAAAAAGCTCGGATATACTAAAATTAACGAAGAGTCTCCTGTACCAAATGTTCCTTGCATCATCATCTATCCTAAGGAGGGTAATGATGTCAAGAATCCTTTTAAAAGCAAAAAGCTTAAAGACTTATGTAAAACGCCAATACGCTATTTGGCAAGATTCTATAAGATTTGTATTCCACTACCCACAATGGGGGTCTGAAATAATCCTATGGCAGATGGTTTGCTGGCAATAGAATGGGATACCCCCAAACGGGCAGCACCCGTGCCGCTATATGGACAATAGTTTTCATGGAAAGAAATCCACAGAAAGGAGATGCAAAAAGCAAAATCAGGTCACTCGGCTACTGAAATCTAAAGAGAAAAAATGAATGGTATTCTGTTAACTTTTTAAATATTATCACGGGCTATCAATACATTTTATTATATTTGCATATTATAATAAAAAGATAATATTAAACCTGACAATAATAAAAATCTAAATCATTATGAATATCGGAGACAGAATACCAGAGGTTCTTGGCATCGACCAGGACGGACGAGAGATAAAGGCAAGCGACTATCGCGGCAGGAAACTGGTGATATACAGCTATCCAAAGGCTAACACAAGCGGATGCACCGCAGAGGCTTGTTCGCTGCAGGCTCACAAAGAGGAACTGGCAGCCGCCGGATATGAAATCATCGGTGTGAGCAAAGACAAACAGGCACTGCAGAAGAAGTTTGCCGATGCTCACGGTTTGCAGTTCCCGCTAATAGCCGACACGGAGACCACTCTGCTGCAGGAGCTGGGATGCTGGGGAGAAAAGGTGACATGCGGAAGGAAGACCATCGGCATACTGCGCACCACATATCTCGTTGACGAAAACGGAATTATAGAGAAAATCTTCACTCCAAAGGAAATCAAGACAAAGATTCATGCTGAGCAGATATTAAACGCTATAAAAGGATAAGAGCCAGAATGACAATTCACAACATAACATTCAGTCCCACAGGTGGAACACGCCGCGTGGGCGAACTGTTGTGCAAAGGACTTGGCGGGGAGTGTGTCACTACAGAACTCTGCACAAAGAAAGAGGACCTGAAACTCCCCGGTATCCACACCGACGACCTGACGGTAATCTCCATGCCCGTATATGCCGGCCGTGTGCCTGCCATGGCTGTGGAGAGGCTGAAGGGCATCGAGGCTAACGGGGCACGGTGTGTCATCATTGCCGTATATGGCAACAGGGCTTACGAAGACGCTCTGGTGGAGATGCAGGATGTGGCAACTGGCATAGGATTCCGTGTGGTGGCTGCCATTGCCGCCATCGCCGAACACAGTATCTGCCGCATGTATGGCTCCGGCCGCCCCGATGCCGAAGACGCCAACGAACTGGCTTCGTTTGCCGCCGACATCCTCTGCAAGATCAAAGGGGATGGAGAGTATGCACCTCTCTCCCTGCCGGGCAACCGACCATACAAGCAGGGCTGCAAGGGTCCCTACCCCACAGCAAACGACAACTGCACGGGCTGCGGAACCTGCGCAAGCGAATGTCCTGCCGGAGCTATCTCTCCCGACAATCTGAGAGGCAACGACAACGGACTCTGCATCGGCTGCATGCGATGCGTAGCTGTATGTCCGGTACAGGCAAGGGGTATCGGGGAACGCCTCAACATGCTTGTGGCGCATCTCGAACCGCTCTGCCGTGACAGAAAGAAGAATGAGCTGTTCGCATGACGGACCGCCGGTCATACAATACAAAGGATTTGAAAGGGCGTAAGTTATAACGAACCTGAATACTAATAACACCATGAACAATATAGCAAAAGGAAAAAACAACAAGAAGCAGACAAAGCAGCTGATGCTTTGGATCGGTGCACTGGTAGTCGGTGCAGCATTGGGAATGTTGGGCATAGCATGGCTCAACGGGTTGATGAACTTCATCGCTACGGTATATACCCGTCTGTTCCAGCTCCTGGCGGTGCCGACGATAGCCCTGGCGGTGATGACGACTCTCGCCTCGCTCGGCAATCAGGCCGACACGGGAAAGATTTTCAGGCATGCCATCACTTACACGCTGCTCACCACATTTGCCGCTGCCGCCGTGGGACTGGTGCTCTATAACGTCATCGCTCCCGGCAACCTGCCGGCGGCTCTGGTGCAGAGTGGTATGGCTGACGTGCCTCAGAACCTGGGCGAAACATCTTATTATGACCACATATTGGGTGTGATTCCCAACAACATAGTGAAACCGTTTGCCGACGGCAACGTGCTTTCCATCCTCATGCTGGCTGCTGCCGTGGGCATTGCATTGGCAAAGATGCCACAAAATGACAAGAAGGAGGTGGTGGTGAAGGGACTGTTCGGTCTGCAAGACCTGCTCTTCATGCTCATCCACGGTCTGATATGGGCTTTGCCACTTGGCATCGTGGCATTTGCAGCACAGCTTTCGGCACAGTTCTCGGCAGGCATCGTGATGGCATCGCTCGGAAAATACGTGGCGGTGATATTGGGTGGCAACGTGATACAGTTCTTCATCGTACTGCCCCTGTTCCTGATGGCAAGGGGCATCAACCCCTTCCGCACCCTCGGCCGCATGATGCCGGCGGTATTGATGGCTCTATTCACCAAGAGTTCGGCTGCCACGCTGCCTGTCACCATGCAGACGGCAGAAGAGAGGATGGGAGTGTCGAGCAAGGTGTCACGCTTCGTCTTGCCTATCTGCACCACTATCAACATGAATGGCTGTGCGGCGTTCATCCTCGTCACCTCCCTGTTCCTGATGCAGAACGGCGGAATGGAGCTGCCGCTGACAACGATGATTCTCTGGCTCTTCATCTCCGTGCTGTCGGCAGTGGGCAATGCCGGAGTGCCTATGGGCTGCTATTTCCTCACCCTCTCGCTGATGTCGGGAGTGAATGCGCCAATCGGCATCATGGGTATCATCCTGCCGATATATACCATCATCGACATGATAGAGACGGCAGAGAACGTGTGGTCTGACTCTTGTGTATGTGCAATGGTGGACAAGGACATGAAGAGATAGAACAGACGAAGAGACAGAAATTATCAAGACATATAAAATCTACAATACGAAAGGATATGAAGAAATTAGGAATCGTATGCCTCCAATGGACACCTTTCCTAATCAAATGAAATATCAGAAATCATGAAACAAGACAAAGACCCTATGGCATGGGAGGTGATAGAGAGCGAATACCTCTTCAGAGAGCCTTGGCTCACGGCAAGGCGCGAACATGTGAAACTGCCTACTGGCGCTGAGATACAGGATTTCTACGTTCTGGAATATCCTGAGTTCTGCAATGTCATAGCGATAACCAAAGAAGGGAAATTCCTCATGGAGCGCCAATACCGACATGCCCAGCACCTCACGGCAATAGAGATTCCGGCGGGATGCGTGGAGAAAGGCGAAGACCCGATGGAGGCTGCCAGGCGCGAACTCTATGAGGAGACGGGATATGGCGGCGGCGAATGGTCGAAGCTGATGACCATTAGTCCCAATGCCGGGGCTTGCACCAACTACAGTCATACATACCTTGCCACAGGGGTGGAAAGACTTTCCACCCAGCATCTCGAAGAGTCGGAAGACATCAAGGTCGTGCTACTGGACGAGGACGAAGTGGTACGCATGCTCATGAACGACGAGTTTCATCAGGCTATGATGGCAGCACCGCTATGGAAATACTTCGCCACAAAGGGCAAGAAATGACACACCGTCTTCTGACCCTCTGTCTATATAACATAAACTACCAACAATAACATGAAAGCATATACATACATTGAGAAAGGAAGGTTTGCCATGACCGACAAACCGAAACCCAAGATACAGAACCCCACCGACGCCATCGTCAGAGTGACGCTGGGTAGCATCTGTACGAGCGACCTGCACATCAAGCATGGCAGCGTGCCAAGGGCGATGCCTGGCATCACCGTGGGACATGAGATGGTGGGAATAGTGGAAGAGACAGGAACGGCAGTGAAGGGACTGAAAGCCGGCGACCGCGTGACGGTGAACGTGGAGACGTTCTGCGGAGAATGTTTCTACTGCAAGCATGGCTACGTGAACAACTGCACCTCGCCACACGGCGGATGGGCACTGGGCTGCCGCATCGACGGCGGACAGACGGAGTATGTGCGTGTGCCGCTGGCTACACAGGGACTGAACCGCATTCCCGACAGCGTGAGCGACGAGCAAGCTCTCTTCGTGGGCGACGTACTGGCAACAGGCTACTGGGCTGCACGCATCAGTGAGATAACGGAAGAGGACACCGTGCTCATCATCGGTGCCGGTCCGACAGGCATCTGCACACTGCTGAGCGTGATGCTGAAAAAGCCAAAGCGCATCATCGTGTGCGAAAAGGACGAGAACCGGTTGCAGTTCATCCGTCAGCACTACCCGCAGGTGCTCACCGTGCAGCCGGAGGACTGCGCCGCCTTTGTGCATGCCCACAGCGACCACGGCGGGGCAGATGTGGTGCTGGAGGTGGCAGGGGCAGACTCCACCTTCCGGCTGGCATGGGAGTGTGCACGGCCCAACGCCGTTGTGACGGTGGTGGCGCTGTACGATAAGGCACAGACCCTGCCGCTGCCGGAAATGTACGGCAAAAACCTCACCTTTAAGACCGGCGGCGTGGACGGCTGCGATTGTGAAGAAACGCTGCGTCTCATCGCAGAAGGCAAGATCGATACCGAACCGCTCATCACCCACACCTACCCCCTGCGCCGGATCGCAGAGGGCTACGAGCTGTTTGAAAAGAAACGGGACGGCGTGATCAAGGTGGCAGTGGAGTGCTGACGGTCTGCGCCAAGGCACAACGCACATAAAGTGGCCCCGGAGAGCTGTAACAAGCCCTCCGGGGCCATTTTTGTTTCCCGACATCTTTTCCGCAGCGGCAAGGCGTGGTAGAATAATGGCAGAACCAATCCACAGGTGAGAAAATCGAACTTCAGAGAGAGGAGATGTTTCTATGCAGTCCGATGAAC
>ENA-OPCM01001826-OPCM01001826.1-human-gut-metagenome-genome-assembly--contig:-NODE-1826-length-13204-cov-4.929424_pt1 | contig 13204 bp, 9 predicted proteins | sample MGYA00241252_ERZ501484 | MGnify/ENA primary metagenome ERZ501484 (study PRJEB25962, sample SAMEA2042583) | human gut metagenome | biome: human gut; feature: human-associated habitat; material: faeces...
AGTGCCAGGCCGGCTAACTTAAAGCATTGCATGCCAACCGGGATTCCCACAATGGTGATGCACCAGATACATCCGGCAATTAAATATCCTAGTGCACTGACAAGACCTCCGCAGAGCATCCATATAATATTTCCAAGGCAACCCATAAAATTTTCCTTCCTTTCTTACACTAATTTAAGAAGAGAATACACATTTTTTGTGAGAAAGTCAAGATTATCTGCTGTTAGAGGCACCACTTACAATATGATAATATGCATTTGATGTGATGCGGTACACAATTGTGTAGAAGAGCGCAAATGCTCCAAAGCTGATTAACGTAACGATTGTATATAGATGCAGATTTGTTAAATTAAACAGCAGCAGGATTTTTCTAATCATCGGGAAGGCAAAAATCAGATGAATGCCGGCACCGACAAGTGGAAGGAAAAATACAATCCGAATAAAAACAAGAAGTAGGTGTTAGGATTTGAAAGCACATGATGTTAAGCGATTAGTCGCTTACTACGTCAAAAAATACAATACAAGAAATCCTTTCGAACTAGCCAGTTATCTTGGTGTTGAAGTGCAAACAGGACAGCTAGGAGAAAGTTCCGGGTTCTACATGTTCCTTAAGAATCACAAGTGTGTCTTTTTGAATGAAGACTTAGAAGAACACGAGCGCACTCTTGTCATGGCTCACGAACTAGCTCATTCAATCATGCATCGAAAAGAGAACTGTTACTTCATAAGAAATAGAACGCTTATGCTGACTTCTAAGATTGAAATAGAAGCCAATACGTTCGCAGCGGAGCTATTGATACCAGACGAAATAATTATAGGGAATCCCGGATTAACCAAAGCTCAGATTGCATGCTTGGCTGGTTACGATGAAAGGATTATGGAATTTAAGAAATAAACGCTTTTGCGTTTATATAAAAACTTACTTAGATTTTCTTATTCTTACCAAAGAGGAAAGAGAGGTAATTATGGATTTTATTGAATCAATCAAACAATTTTCAGAGAGAGTGTCTATGTTGAAAGATACAATCTCGACGGAAGAAGCAACAAAGATGTCCCTTGTTGTTCCACTCTTCCAGCTTCTCGGATATGATGTATTTAATCCTTCCGAGTTTTGTCCGGAATACATAGCCGATGTTGGCATTAAAAAAGGTGAAAAAGTAGACTATGCAATTCTTGAAAACGGACAACCAACAATCTTGATTGAGTGTAAAAGTTGTTCTGAACAGCTGGATAAGCATTCATCACAATTATTTAGATATTTTGGAACTTCTCCTGCTAAATTTGGCATTCTTACAAATGGTATTATTTATCGTTTCTACACTGACCTTGAAGAATCTAATAAAATGGATTTAGTTCCATTCCTAGAAATTAATATGCTTCAATTAAAAGATGCATCTATTAATGAATTAAAGAAGTTCTGCAAGGACAATTTTGACAAAGATAAAATTTTTAGCACAGCTGAAGAATTAAAATACAGTAGCTTGATAAAAGGTGCACTCCAAAAAGAATTTGAATCTCCTTCTGATGATTTTGTCCGTTTTATCTTAGCGGATATTTATGAGGGGCAAAAAAATCAACGAGTACTTGATAAATTTTCCCCTTTGGTAAAGCGTGCATTTTCTTCTTTTGTAAACGAAATTGTAAACACCAAGATTTCCTCCGCTCTATCTGTTGATTCTGACGAAGAAACAAACGAAAGTACAGCGACTACCGTGGAGGAAGCCCCAGTTTCTAAAATCATAACTACTGAAGAAGAAATTGAAGGCTTTTATATTGTCAGAGGTCTTTTAGCAGGAATTGTTCCTGTCGAAGATGTCGCTTATAGGGATACGGAAAGTTATTTTGGTGTATTATACACTAATAACAATCGTAAGCCTATTTGTAGACTTAATCTCGATACTAAGAATAAACAACTTCTTATACCGGATGAAAATAAGAAATTTGAGCGTATTTATATCGAATCACTTAATGATATATATAAATATAAAAATAAGTTGATTGAAGTCGTAAAAAGATATTTATAAAAAAGAAATCGCCACCCCGTTGGCTCAGGGTGGCTCGCATATCCGAAGATATACTATATCTGATTGTTCAAGTCATATTGTATCATCTTCGGACAGCTATCGCAAGCGGAACATCCGTTCCTTGCTGGCTGTTATTTTTATACCCATTTTTGTGCGACGCCGCACCAGAAAGGAGATGTGTATTGTGGGAAGACGAAAGAAATACCCTAAACTACCGAACGGCTACGGCTCTATTAAGCGCCTATCCGGGAAGAATCGGACAAACCCTTATGGAGTTTACCCTCCGACCAAAGAATTCGATATAAACGGGAATCCTGTGTCTATAAAGGCCCTCTGTTATGTTGACGATTGGTATAAGGGGTTTACAGTTCTGACCTGGTATAAGCATGGAGAGTATTATCCTGGGAGGGAAAAAGAACTGACCGAATCCGGAAGTTCCGATGAATTGGGAAGCCAGGTTGCAAAAATTTTGAGTAAATACTCTCAGACTCAGCGTGAGGTTGCTGATCAGAAGACTTTTGAGGACATATTCAAAGAGTTTTATGCCTGGAAGTTTGGGAAAGAATACAATTTAAATCGTGAAAAACGCTCTGCATCAGAAGCTGGATTTCGCTCTGCCTACAATAATTGTAAATCTTTACACGATAAAAGTTTTCGCTCTCTTGTTACAGCCGACCTGCAGAAAGCAGTTGATGACTGTCCGTTAAAACATGCGACACTCGAAAAAATAATTGTGCTATTTAACCAGATGTATGCTTATGCAGATGCAAATGATTTGTGTGATAAAAAGTATTCTGATTATGTAAAAATCAAATCAGAAGACGATGACGAAAAAGGGGTTCCGTTCGAAAACGATGAACTTGAAATTTTATGGAAAAATCAAGAAGATCCAGTTGTGGAAATGTTATTAATCATCTGTTACTCAGGATTTAGAATTTCTGAGTATATAGATTTAGAAGTAAATTGGAATGAAAATTACCTTAAAGGAGGATTAAAAACTGATGCCGGAAGAAATAGAATCGTTCCTATACATTCAGCTATATTGCCTCTTGTAAAGCGAAGAATAAAACGAGACGGCGCTTTTTTAACTTGCTCCACCGGAGATTTCAGAGCAGACATGTATGCTACACTGGAAAAGCTTGGGATTAAAAAGCATACTCCACATGATTGCAGGCACACATTCAGCAAGCTATGTGATGACTATTATGTGAATGAAACAGACAAGAAATTAATGCTCGGTCATTCGTTCCAAGATGTCACAAACAAGGTGTATCTGCATCGTAGTTTAGAACGGCTTAAAGAAGAAATCGAACGAATAAAAGTGTGTCGCTAACGTGTCACTAACGGTTCGTATTTATCCGTTTTAGCTCGTGCGTATCCGAAACTATTGATTACCCGCAAAACGCCTGTATATAGGGCATTTGCGGGTATCATTGCTTTATTTTCGCTGTTTTTAAAAAGCCTTAAATTTTAACTATTTCTTAAAGTTCTCATTTTTAAACTATTAATCCATTACTACTCACTTTCAGTCTCAGTACTCTCACTGTCTTTAGTTGCAATCATATCATCTATAGAATCCGGAATTGTTCCAGGGATTGTGGTACCTGAAAGATATACATCATCATTTACCTTGATATAGTACTCACCAAGCATAGCGTTTTTCTCGCCGATTGTAATGGTATATGTCTTGTCATCGGTGCTTAGCTTTACGACATTCTGTGGTTCATCCAGCCCAAAATCAGATGTATCCGCATCTGAATCAAATTTCTTTGAAGCAGTGATGCTTGTGGCGTTTCCAAGCAATGATGTGACCTTGCTTGTATTGATTTTAAGAGAGGTATCATTATCGCAGACCCACTGCTCGTCATCATCAGAATCAGAAGACTCTGATTCTGTGTCTGTTTTCTCAGACTCCGTTGACTCGGTCTCATCGGATGTGCCATCTGACTTTATACGGCTGAAGGTATACTCCTGACCATCAATCAGAAATGAAAGTGATTTAACATCCGATGAGTCGAGCGAAAGTGCCTCAACACTGTCGCTTTCGCTCTCCGAATCATCGTCACTTTTATATTTATTGTAATTTAGAAGCCCCAGGTAGCCTGCCAGACAGGCTGCCAGAACTATCGCAAGTATCACAAAGGTGCGTTTCTGCTTATTCATTCATTTTTTCTCCTATTTCTTATACGCGTTTACCTGTAATCTACTTCTTTCTCCTCATTGCCCATACAACGATTCCTATGATAATAAGCAGTATCGGTACAGCAATCATTATGATAAGTCCCGTAACAACCGCCTGCAGCGTATTTATAGTGATATTGCTTAAGGTGTAATCCTTCACCGGTATCACACTTGATGCAAGCTCAACATTTCCGGTCATTGATGTGATAACATCCTTGAACATGTCTGCATTGTTGCCGGAAACGGCATTGTCATATGAATCATCAACCACATAAGGCGTACCAAACACAACAATCGATGCGCCGGTGCTTGAATCATTTACAGCAAGACCTGTAGTAAACGGTCCGTTCTCATCTGCGTCCTCTGCCTTCGATGTGGTGATATTCTTCCAGTCCTTCTTTAAAACTGCGCTGTCTGATGTAGAAAGCAGCTTTGTATATGTCACATCATCTGTATCCTCAGGATAACTGATTGCACAGCTTCCTGCCAGGAATACATATCCGTCTGTTGCATCTGAGGTGTAATCTGTCGTCTCAACCGTTGGAAGCAGGTAGAGAGGATTCTGATAATATTTTGAGCTGTCATTTTCAGCTACCACACCGGTCTTGAAGCTGACATTGTAAGCCGCAAGTATCTTGTTAAAGTTTGTAAGCTCGTCATTATATGCGTAGCAGCCGACAATCAGTGCCTTTCCACCGCCATTTAAATAATCAATCACCTTCTGAGCGTCTTCCTCGTTGAAATCAACAGTCGGGGAATTAATGATAATGGCTGTTGCATCCTCCGGCACCTTTTCCTCGTTAAAGAGCTCTAAACTCTTAAGATTTGCATTTGCCTTGCTTACAACACTCTGGAAATTGCTTCCTATTTCCGTTTCATTGTGTCCTGTTATCTGATAAATTACCGGGAGCTCATCTGCATCCATTGTGACATACTCTATAGCACTTGTAATCTGTCCCTCGGCATCATAGCCTGTGATGCTAGACTGCGACTGGTATCCGTAATAATATGATGAGCTGTCATATTCATATATATCATTGTAATCAATCACCTTTGAACGGTTTTTGCTCTCGATGATAAGGCTGTTTGTGGTAGGTGTCGTGTCTGTGTAATCCTGATAAAACTTCGGGCTTGTCGCCGGGTCTACATATTTTACCTTTATATGACTCGAAAGATCCTTGTATCTGTTGATTGTCTCATCTATCTTTGCATCCTTTGATTTCTTGGAATTCAAAACATAGATTGTGATATCCTCATCGAGCTTACTTACCCTGTCCTTTGTATCGCCTGTGAGCGAGTACAGCTTTGTAGCCGAACAGTCAATTGATGTGTACTTGGCAGGAAGCGCTGTCAGTACAAGATTTACAACCACACAGATTGCACACATTACGACAATCATTCCTGCTGAAAATGCCCCTGTGCCTATCATCTTCTTTGAAAATGCCCATCTTCTCTTCTGGATAGACTGCGTCGTAAGGAAGCATAAAAGCAGAATAACCGTCACATAATAAGCTGCCGATGTGACACTAAAGCAGCCACTCACAAAATTCTCAAATGGTGTGTACAAATCAAAGCAATTAAGCACCTTTGTGAGCAGATTCCCACTTGACGAGATGAGTCCTGTGATGGACTGCATCATGTACGAGAGGAATAATGCCGCAAATGTAAGTATTGCAGATATTATCACACTCTCAGATATGGACGATATAAAAAGTCCCACGGCGATGCATGATAAACCGTAAAGCCAGTAGCCAAACAAAGCAACATAGGCTTCACTTAATGCCACCTTGCCGTAAATTGACAACACGAGCGGTGAAAGTGCAAAAAGCGCTATGTCTATGGTGTATACTGCTGCCATCGCTAAATATTTTCCTGCTACAATCCTTCCGACAGATACAGGCGATGTCAGCATAAGCTGATCTGTCTTTGTCTTTTTCTCATCAGAAAGCGATCTCATCGTGAGGATTGGCACTGCAATCATCATAATAAAACCGATTCCCTTTAAATCATATGAGATATACGGATAACCGTTTTTCAGATTGTATACGTAAAAATATAGGCCATACACTGCAAGAAGTGCTGCAACAAACAGCCATCCTATAACGTTTTGGAAATATGATTTGAATTCTCTTTTAAATATTGCAAGCATTATTTCTCATCTCCTTCCCCTGTAAGCTCAAGGAATACGTCCTCGAGTGACTTCACAACAGTATGCATCTCAAGGATTGGCATATGCATTGCACTTGCAAGCTCAAATATTTCCTCACGTATATCGCAGTTTGCTTTTGCTATAACCTTAGCCTTCACTGTTTTCTCTTCCTCAGACTTTTCAAATGTGACCTTATCAACATTTACTATCTTCTCAAGCATTCCTCTTGCACCAATCTCGTCTGATTTGATGACAAGGTTAATTTCCTGGTTCTTTGACATGAGATTAATCAGGTTCTCTGTGGCATCACTTGCTACAAGCTTACCCTTTGATATGATAAACACATGATCACACACCGCACTTATCTCACTTAAAATATGCGAGCTAAGTATCACCGTATGATTTTCTCCAAGCTTTTTAATAAGCTCACGAATCTCTATTATCTGCTTTGGATCAAGTCCAACTGTAGGCTCATCCAGTATGATGATTTCCGGATAGCCAAGCAGTGCCTGGGCGAAGCCCACTCTTTGTCTGTAGCCCTTGGAAAGGTTCTTTATGAGACGGTTTTTCACCTCCGTGATGCCGGTCATGTCCATGGCATCTGCTATCATTTCTTTTCTCTTTTTCCTGTCGAGCTTTTTGAGTTCTGCCACAAATTTGAGATACTCATATACCGTCATATCCACATAAAGCGGTGGTATCTCCGGCAGGTATCCGATACATTTTTTTGCCTCCTCAGGCTGTGCAAATATATCATAGCCGTTTATCTTTACTGTTCCACCATCAGCACCGATATATCCGGTAACAATATTCATGGTGGTTGACTTTCCGGCGCCGTTTGGTCCCAAAAGTCCGTATATCTTTCCCGGCTCAACAGTCAGCGAAAGATGATCTACGGCTATATGGTCGCCATATTTCTTTACGAGATTACTAATTTCTATCACATTAATACTCCTCCTGCTAAATTGTTATGATATTAGAGTATAAAAAAAGAGTGTTCAATTTGTGAATTCTGAACACTCTTTTGTACATTATTTATAATTTTAATACTATGATATTTTAGCTGTACTAATTGTCTGCGCGCACAATCATAGCTTCTCTTTCAGCACCTGTTCCGATGAACTTAACAGGTACTCCAATGTATTTCTCTATGAAGCTGATGTACTTCTGTGCATTCTCAGGAAGCTCCTCGAAAGTCTTACAGCTTGCAATTTCATCTCCCCAGCCACCTTTTAGCTCCTCATATACAGGCTTTGCGTTGTTTAAAACCTTGAGATTTGTGGTAAAGTCCTCTGTTACCTCACCGTTTACATCGTAGCCGATGCAGACTTTTATTGTATCAAACTTGCCGATTGTGTCGAGATGGTTTACAGAAAGTGCTGTAAGTCCGTTAAGACGCTTGGCATATTTTAAGGTGACAAGATCTAACCATCCGCATCTTCTCGGGCGGCCTGTTGTGGTGCCGTACTCATGTCCGAGCTCACGGATTCTGTCTCCGGTTGCGTCAAGAAGCTCTGTCACATATGGTCCCTCACCTACACGGCTTGAGTATGCCTTGATGACACCGTATACATTTCCGATATCTGAAGCAGAAAGACCTGTTCCTGTAAGGATGCCACCGATTGTAGGATTTGATGATGTAACATATGGATATGAACCAAAGTCGATGTCAAGGAGTGTAGCCTGTGCTCCCTCAACAACCACCTTTTTGTCATCCTCAAGTGCCTTGTGTAAGAGGGTGATTGTATCACATACATATGGCTCAAGCTGTGCTGCATAGTCACTGTACTCTGCAAACATCTTGTCGAAATCAAGCTCCTTTGTATAATCAGTCTCAGGATCATATACCTTAAGAAGTGCAAGCTTAAGCTCTGTCTGCTCCTTAAGGCGCTCCTTGAAATCAGGTGCGTATAAATCCTCCATTCTGATTCCGCTTCTCTCATACTTATCGCAGTATGAAGGTCCGATACCCTTTCCTGTAGTACCGATTTTCTTTGCCTTTCTCACCTTCTCAAGCGCTACATCAAGCTTACTGTGATATGGGAAAATGACATGCGTTTTGTCACTGATTTTTAAGTATTTATCTACATCATATCCGTGCTCCTTTAAGTTGTTGATTTCCTCTAAAAGGACCTGCGGATTTAAAACTACTCCGTTTCCGATCACTCCGATTGTATGTCCTGATAAGAGACCTGACGGAATAAGGTGCATTGCATATTTAACACCGTTTGCTTTGATTGTGTGACCGGCATTGTCTCCGCCTGTGCATCTTACTGCTACATCAGCGTCTGCTGCAAGGTAATCAATTACCTTACCTTTTCCTTCATCACCATAGAAACATCCTATTACTACATCTACCTTTGACATTTTACATGCCTCCCTTGTATTTTCTGACACGACACATTGTGCCATGTTACTGCTTGATTTTAGTGGTATATTTATTATGCTTTGTAACTATTAATAATTATTTATAATTATTTATTACAATACTCTATCTTCTTAGAGCAGGCTATTGCAAGCGCTCCGGGTCCTATATGGCATGAGACCGAAAGTGAAAGCGGATTCATGACTATCTCGTTATTTGGAAATGCTGCCTGAACCTCTTCCTTAAATGCCTCCGCTGCTGCAATATCATGCGTGTATGCCATTTCAAGATTTATCTGGCTGCCATCCGGATTATTGAAGCGCTTCTCAAAATCCGACTTCATGGCATCTATCATGATGCTCTTTGCCTGCTTTACGGTACGTGCCTTTGCAAATGCATCAAGCTTCTCACCCTGAATCTGAAGCACCGGTTTAAGCTTTAAAAGTGTGCCAAGAGCTGCCGCTGCAGGCGTGATTCTACCACCCTTTTTGAGGTAGTTAAGAGTATCTACCATGATATATATGGAAGACTCAAACTTTGCATCCTCTAATATCTGCTTTATCTCAGCTGCATTTTTTCCTGCTTCTGCCAGGTTCTTCGCATCTATAACCGACTGGCGCATTGTAACTGATATTCTCTGATTATTGACTACCTGCACTTTGCCGTCATAATCCTGCGAGAGCATATATGCTGTCTCACATGAGCTTGAAAGACCTGATGACATTGGAATGTATACAATCTCATCATTTTCCTTTAAAAACTCATCCCATTTATCTGTTACATCACCAACCAAAGGCATAGATGTCTTGATATCGCCGCCTGCCGTAAGCTTCTCATAGAACTGCTCCTGCGTCAGATCGATATTCTCATAATACATCTGCTCATCGATGTAAAAAGGCATTGGAATCACCTCAACTCCAAGCTTCTTTGCCTCGTCAGGTGTGATACCGCTGTTTGAATCGGTAACTACTATAACCTTACTCATTAATTCTCACTCCGATATAAATTTTCATTGTCGTATTTTTTCCAACACCGCTCATTATACCATAGGTGTAATTGTTTGAAAAGAAGTTTTTGATGGACAGTGGCGTTATTTTACTTACATCGTAGACACGGCTGGCTTACACCAGCCTCCGTATATTCGTGGTCCGCACAGTAGGTGCTTCTTGCTCATATCCGGACATTCGTCAAATAAAAAATCAGAGGCAAGCGAGCTTGCCTCCGCGCTCGCTTAATCGCGGTTGTCCCTATATGCCACAGCGAGTTTGCAAACCTCTTCCGCAATGCGGTCGGCAGAGTCCGTGAAGGCCATGGCTTTGATATTCCGGCTCAATGCGGACAACTTGTCCGCATCCCGGATGACATTCAGAGCCAGACCGATTAATTTGTTCACGGCCTCGGCATCTTTGACGTAAAGCGCGGCCTGTTTGTCAACCAGGGCCAACGCATTTTTAGTCTGGTGGTCCTCGGCCACGTTCGGCGAAGGCACCAATATGGCCGGCTTACCCAACAGGCACAATTCCGAGATGCTGCTGGCCCCGGCCCTTGAAATAACCAAATCGGCAGCCGCGTATGCGTCTTCCATCTTGGCGATGAAATCCGTCACAAACAGATTGTCGGGCTGTCCCTTCAGTTTCAACTGTTCCTGTATATGGGCAAAATAATAACCTCCCGTCTGCCAGATAAACTGCACACCGGAAGCCGAGATGGCCGTAAGATTAGCGAGCACACTCTCGTTCAAAGTACGCGCTCCCAGGCTACCGCCTATCAGGAGCACCGTTTTCAGCCCCGGCAACAGGCCGAAGTCGGCCAAAGCCTCTTCGCGGCTTTTGGTGTTCTCCAGCAAACCTTGACGGACAGGGTTTCCCGTCAGGATGATTTTCTCTTTCGGGAAAAAACGCTCCATTCCGTCGTAAGCCACACAAATCTTATCGGCCCGCTTGGCCAGCAACTTATTGGTCACTCCGGCATACGAGTTCTGCTCCTGTATCAATGTGGGGATTCCCATCGCCTCGGCCACATTCAACGTGGGACCACTGGCATAGCCTCCTACTCCCACGGCCGCCATCGGCCTGAAATCACGGATAATCTTCCTCGCCATCCTGCGGCTTTTCCAAATCTTGAAAAGCACGGCAATATTCTTCAGCAAATGCTTGCGGTCGAAACCGCAAATCGGCAATGCCTTGATAGGATAACCGGCAGCCGGAACACGCTGCATCTCCATCCGCCCTTCGGCTCCGACGAACAATATCTCGGCTTCCGGATGCTGCGATTTGATGGCATTCGCAATGGACACGGCCGGGAATATATGTCCGCCCGTTCCTCCTCCGCTCACGATAATCCTTAACTCTTCTCTCATGAAACTGAATTTTATCAGCAAAAATAATAATAAATCCGGTATTTCTACCCTTTTTTCTTCCTTATTTTATTCTGAAAATGAATTATTTCTTACATTTCAGACCTTCACAGCCTGTCATTCTACGCCCTTACGGAAGATGACAAATCATTCTCAGCCGAACGATTTTTCAATCTCAGCCGAATGATTTTTCGTTCGCCTGAGAAAAATTTTCCAATCTGCGGCAAGAGATTCACAAGACATAAGTTATTGAAAATAAAACTCCTATAAACAAAACCATCCACAGGCCTCACCCAAAGGGCAAGCTGCGGATGGCGAATCATAAATCATGACACAAGGGTAAGTCCGTTCCCTTCCCGGGAACATCACCGCCCCTCATGCGAATCTTTCTTCAATCTTCAGTTTCTTCCGTTACCTGAGGCTTTTTCTTGGCCGAACGGCTTACGCTCAGGATGACTCCCATATACACACAATTAATCAAAGTGGACGTACCTCCTTTACTGATTAACGGCAAGGGTTGTCCCGTCACCGGAAAGACTCCGACTGCCACGGCCATATTAATCATGGCTTGCGTGACGAGCATCAGCGATAGCCCCATCACAAGGAAAGCCGGGAAGTTTCGCTCGCACCGGCTAGCTATCCTGGCCGACCGGAAGAGCAACACGATATACAGGAACATGACGAAGGCACCACCGCCCAATCCGAGCTCCTCTATGACAATGGCATAAATGAAGTCGGAAAACGACTGTGGCAGGAAATCGCGTTCCACGGAGTTTCCCGGCCCCCGGCCTATCACATTACACGTGGCAATGGCTATCTTGGCATGCGTCACCTGCGGATTCTTGGTCAGATCGTAGTCCGCCGCATTCTCCGGTATATTCCCATGCCCACGCACACGACTGGCCCACGTCGGCAAACGGTGCAGACCGGGCCAGTCGCTCATGGATTCTATCGTAGAATCCGGTGCAAAACGCAAAAATGAAAACAAACTGGCTCCGGCAATAACGATAATCCCCAATAAGGTGCCTAACTGTTTCCAAGGTATCCCGCCTATGAACATCATCACCAGAATGACCAGAAAAGTCATGGCGGCTGTAGAGAAGTTTTCGGGCACAATCAACAAACAGATTACGACCGACACGCCCATAATCCACTTGAACGCACGACGTTGCGCCCCGGCCTCGTCGCGCATGCTCGAAAGAATCATGGCCGTCGTGGCAATCAACACGCCCTTGGCTATCTCGGAAGGCTGGAAACCGATACCGCCCACCTCAAGCCAACGGCTTGCATTGTTCACTTTCGTGGTAAACATGGCTATTCCAAGCAAGAATACGGACAACGGTATGCCGGCCAAAGGTATCAACTTAAAATAACGGCACGGTATCTTATGCACCAAGATCGTGGCCAACACGCCCACGACAAAATATGAGGCATGTTGCAGAATCGGCTTCCAATAATACCCCGTCTTGTAACTCATATTACTGGAAGCGCTATACACTTCTATGATGGATATCATGCCGAGGAAGAACAAAATCATCCAGATGACCTTGTCGCCTTCGAACAGGCTCCACTTCTTTAAAACTTTTGTTGGTGTGACCATCCTTTCGCTCCCTTACTTTACAACGCCCTTACCAATGACTTGAACTGTTCGCCACGGTCTTCCATGTTCTTGAACAAGTCGAAACTGGCACAACAGGGACTCAACAATACGGTATCGCCGGGACGGGCCATCCTGTAGCACGCCTCCACGCAGTCTTTCATGCTGTGGGTGTCGGCAATAGGAATACCGAACGAATCGAAAAAATCATGAAGTTTCCGGTTGTCCGCCCCGAGGAACACCAGCCCCACACATTTCTTCCGGACCAGTTCGGCTATGGCCTCGTAATCATTCCCTTTGTCTTTCCCTCCCAAAATCAATACCGTGGGCGTTTTCATGCTCTCCAACGCATACCAGCAGGCATCCACGTTGGTGGCCTTGGAGTCGTTGATATAATCCACGCCACGCACACGCACCACTTTCTCCAAGCGGTGTTCCACGCCCTCGAAATCACCCAGGCTCTGCCGTATCACTTCATTCTTCACCCCGGCGATGTCGGCCGCGATGCCTGCCGCCAAAGAAATGTACATAT
>ENA-OPCM01001831-OPCM01001831.1-human-gut-metagenome-genome-assembly--contig:-NODE-1831-length-13143-cov-3.931693_pt1 | contig 13143 bp, 9 predicted proteins | sample MGYA00241252_ERZ501484 | MGnify/ENA primary metagenome ERZ501484 (study PRJEB25962, sample SAMEA2042583) | human gut metagenome | biome: human gut; feature: human-associated habitat; material: faeces...
TTCTATAAAATCTAATTTATCTTCTTATTTCCAGTTTCTGCTTGCAATTCGGGAAGAAGATATTGCTATGTTTGCAGAATTAGGATTTAAAGCATTTAATATGACATTATCATGGGCAAGAATTTTCCCCAAAGGAATTAAAGCAGGAATTAATCCAGAAGGGGTAGAATTCTATCATAATGTATTTAAAGAATGCTTGAAATATGGAATTGAACCATTAGTTCACTTATATAAATATGATATGCCTGCTTTCTATATTGAAGAATTAGGTGGCTGGAAAAATAGAGTTTTAATTGGTGAATTTGTTGAATTCGGGAAAGCATCTATTGATGAATTCCAAGAAGTTACTTATTGGTCAACATTCAACGAAATCAATGCTGCTCAATTCTCTATCTTAGATTTAAACAATCAAGAAGAAGTACAAAGACAATATCAAGTATTACATAATCAATTAGTAGCGAGTGCAAAAGTAGTTAAGTATTTACATGATAATTATCCAGATAAAAAAATTGGATGTATGCAAGCAGGGATTTTTACACATGCATTAACATGTGATCCAAACGATGAACTTGCTAATCAAAAAGAAATGCATAAGAATTTTTGGTATGCAGGGGATGTCTTTGTTAGAGGATATTATCCAAGTTATGCTAAACATTTATGGAAAGAATTAAATATCACATTAGATATTACTGAAGAAGACACGAAAGCTTTAAAAGATGGTACAGTAGATTTCTTTGAATTCTCTTATTATTTCTCAAACTGTGTAACAACACATTTAGATGGTGAAGAAGCAAAAGGAAACTTAAATTTTATGGGAAAGAAAAACCCATATTTAAAACAGTCAGATTGGGGATGGGCTATTGATCCAAAAGGATTAAAATACTTTATGCATGAAATCTATGATAGATATCAAATCCCAATCATGAATTGTGAAAATGGTTTAGGTGCCTTTGATATATTAGAAGAAGATGGAACAGTTCATGATCAATATCGTATTGATTATATGAGAGAACATGTTAAAGCCATGAGTGAAGGTATTGATGAAGGTGTAGACTTAATGGGATACACTTGGTGGGGATGTATTGATTTAGTATCTGCAGGTACTGGAGAAATTAGAAAACGTTATGGATTTATTTATGTAGATGTTGATGATTTTGGTAATGGAACATATAAACGTTATAAAAAAGATTCTTTTGAATATTGTAAAAAAGTTTACACTTCAAATGGAGTAGATTTAGACTAATGCTAGAAAAGATAAGAACGTTAAATCCAGATTACCAAATTCATGAACTTGATGATTCGTTTAAAGAATATGGACGAATCATCAAGCAAGATATGCAAGAAGCCATCGATTTTGCTACAACTTATCAAAATACAAATGCCTATGATACAAGTGTCCAAGTATTAGAAGAAATGCCTTGTATGCAAGATTTAATTAATGATATTTATGGTTATTTAGATGTCATGGCAGGTGTAGTTACTGGTAAAAATGAAGTATTAAATGGGTTAGAATATCATCAATGCAGTGAAACAATCATTGCGGTGACAGACTACATTCTTGCTCTTGGAAAAAGACAAGATATGGAAGAAAATGACTATGACATAGAAAAGTGCGAACTTTTCTATGTACCAAAAGGAACAGTCGTAGAACTCTATGCAACAACATTACACTATACACCAATAATAGTAAAAGATTCATTTAAAACAATCTGTTTATTATTAAGAGGAACAGGGGATAGTTGTCAAAGAAGAGGAATCCTAAAGAAAAAGAATAAATGGTTCATAGCACATAAAGATAATGTAGAAAAAGTACAAGCAGGAGATTATCCTGGCTTAAAAGGTAAAATGATTCATATTAAACATTTATAAGGAGGAAAAGAAAATGACAATACCTGATAAGTTTTTATGGGGTGGTTCAATTAGTGCCGCTCAATGTGAAGGTGGATGGGACGAAGGTGGAAAAAGTCCTGTTCAAGTAGATTTTGGAGATCCTGGTTCAACAACAGATATACGTTGGATTCATTACTTAAATGCAGATGGAACAAGAGGAAAAATGAGGCAATTTGAGCATTTACCTAAAGGAGCTAAATATCAATTATTCGATGATATTCGTTATACAAATCATGTTGGTATTGATTTTTATCATCGTTATAAAGAAGATATTGCATTATTTGCAGAGCTTGGTTTTACAACTTTCAATACAACAATTTCATGGGCAAGAGTTTATCCTCATGGAGTAGAAGGAGGGGTCAATCAAGAAGGTGTAGAATTCTATCGTAATGTATTTAAAGAATGTCGTAAATATGGCATTGACCCTGTCATTACATTATATAAATATGACGAGCCTGTTTATTTAGAAGAAACATATGGTGATTGGACGAATAGAGAAATGATTCATCAATTTGTTGAATTCGCAAGGTTATGTTTTAGTGAATATAAAGGTTTAGTAGATAAATGGTTAACTTTTAATGAAATTAATATTTTATTACATTTTGATGGTAAAGAAGGAAAACAATTTGCTTTTGAAGAATTACATAATCAAATGGTAGCGGCAGCTAAAGCTGTTAAAGTAGCACATGAAATTGATAAAAATATTTCAGTAGGATGTATGATTGCAGGATTCTGTAGTTATCCATATACTTGTGATCCTGAAGATGTAATTGAAAATTATAAACAATTCCAAGAAAAATTTGCTTATTGTGCAGATACAATGGTAAGAGGATATTATCCGTCTTATGCCAAACGTATTTGGAAGCAGAATAATGTTGTTTTAGATATTAGTGAAGAAGATAAAAAAGATTTGATAGAAGGTAAATCTGATTTCTTAGCTTATTCATATTATATGTCTAATGTTGTAACAACACATAAGGATGTAGGAGAAGCTTTAGGTGGTGCAGGAACTTCAGCAAACTTAAAAAATCCGTATTTAACAGCATCTGATTGGGGATGGCAAATTGATCCAACTGGATATGAATACTTTTTACATGTCTTAAATGATCGTTATCAAGTACCTATTTTCGATGTCGAAAATGGTCTAGGAGCTTATGATAAAGTAGAAGAAGATGGTTCTATTCATGATGATTATCGTATTAATTATCATAGAAATCATATTAAGAGCTTAATGAAAGCAAGAGAAGAAGGCGTTAATATTTTTGGATATACTTCTTGGGCTCCAATCGATTTGGTTTCATTTACTACAGGACAAATGGATAAACGTTATGGATTTATCTATGTAGATATGAATGATGAAGGTAAAGGAGATTTACATCGAAGTAAAAAAGATTCATTTTATTGGTATCAAAAAGCAATAAAATCTGATGGAAAAGACTTAGACTAATAATAAGAACCCTAGAAAATTTATTCTAGGGTTCTTATGGTTCTTAAATTTTTGAGGGAGTTACGCTATGACTCTCTTTTTGATTTATGCTATTTATTGTTGATGAGTATTGATAAGAATTCTGTGTAGCTCTCACATTTTATTAACAATTCTACTAATGTATTATCCTCACTGATTTTCTTTAAAGTATTATAAAGCGTATCATACATAATATTGTTTTGATCATAACTAGAGAATACTATGAGAACCTGGAATTCCTGGTCATCATAATTGACAGGTTCTTTAAAGGTGAGAATGATATTATTGGTATTGGAGTTAATAGGAGTATTGAGTTTTAACAAGCCTATACTGTTATTAAATGAATGAAGTGAGTATTTATTCTTGTTTGTAAAATTCGCTTTAACAGACGATTTCATAAGAGGGTATATCTTGCAGAGTGTTTGATAAAGCACTGTAGAAATACCTTTTTTTGTCTTTGCAGATACACTATGTTCAAATAGTTCTGGATGGAAGTAGTATACCAAATTTTCTTCGTTGAAATAGTAAGTGAGTTTGCTTTTGATGAAGATGATATCATCCATAGTAATAATATAATTTGTGTTTATGACAGGAATATCATAGTTTTTGTGGGTAGGAGCATTGGATATAATCAAATCATAATTACTTAAATCCTCTTTTAATAATTCAGGGTAAGAAATACATTTTTGTATAATGAGGTCATTAGACAAATCTTTCTCTAGCATATTTGTATTATAATTAGAAGCAAAATTTCCCATACAATTAATAAGTAGTACTTTTTTTCGATGATCAGTATGATCAGTTATGATATTGTTGAAAAATATTGTGAAAGCTGTGATTTCACTTCGTGATAAGGGAGTACCAGTATATTCTTTAATTCTTTTATTAACTATTTTGGTTAGATAATATGCAAATGGCATATCATCTTGAATTTGATCATAAAGAGGATTTCTTATTTTTTCTTGATATTTTTGCCTTAGTAAAGCTGTTTGGATATAAAGAGATAGTCTGTCATAATAACGATTATCAATATGAATAAGTGTAGATGAATAAATACCATCAAGTATTGTGTGGGTCAGTTTAGAAGTTATTTGGTCTTCCTGATAAATCTTATCGTGAGTTGATCCTTTACAGATTAACATTAATGTTAAAAAGCTCTTTTCAGAATCATTAAAGTCCACATCGAAATGTTCTTTTGCAACGCGAGATAAGTCTAGTACAGTATGATATTCTTTAGTATTTTTGAATATTTCGAAATCTTCAAATACTGTGTCAAGTGGATGGCCAGCCATGTTTCTAGCAATGGAAATGGAATAATTGATAAGAATATCCGCTAAACTCAAATCACTAATGTATAGATTGTTGTTTTTTATAATTTCGATAATTGCACGATCTGAAGTATCTAAATATGTATCAAGAAAATCGTAGAATACTTCTTTTTGTGTCATACCTGCAAACACAAGGTCAGCAATAATTCTTCTTCTTTCAAGCTCATTAATATTCAGCTTAATACCGTAATTTGGTTTGTGAATTATATGTATATTATATCTAGACAATTCTTTTTTTACATTTATTAAGTCATTTGCAATTGTTGCACGGCTTACTAGAAGGTCATCGGCAATGTCATCCATTTTAATATACTTATCTGATTGTGCTAATAATTTAAGAATATAATTAACTCGATCATGCGGTATATTTGGTACTAGTGCATATGCATCATCGTTTTCATTTTTATTAATAATTTCCTGTAACTTATTAATAATTTCAGGTGTTTTTTCATCAATTATATAACCTTTATTAGGCTTGGAGGTAAAATGAATCTCTAATTCTTTCAAAATGTTTTTGACGTTATTAATTTCCTCTCGTACTGATCTTCTTGATATACCGATAAGTGTAGCTATTTCATAAGTTGATATATAGTCATTTGATGCTAATAAAATTTGAATAATCTTAATTTCGTTGTTTGTTGTTTTCATTTTTTTGATACTCCTTAGTTGAATTATATCATTAAAAATACAAATGTGAAAACGTTTACTCATAAAATAATTAAAATACATAACGTGAAAATGTGATGATGTAAAGGGCAAATTCATGTTTTGTTAGTCAGATGGCATAATATGTGCCATCTGATTATATAGAAAACTATGAAAAGACAGTATAATATTAACTTAGACATAAGGGAAAACGTTTACACACAAACGATTCTCAAATCAATTTAAAGGGAGGAAATTTAAAATGTCTACTGAAAAACAGTCCTTCATGGACAAAGTTTTAGAAAAAGTTGACGTTATTGCCGGACCTATGACACGTTTTGGTCAAATTCCATTTGTTCGTGCTATCGTCAATGGTATGGTTGCTGCATTGCCAGTAACTATGGTTGGTTCTATTTTCTTAGTTGTTAATCTATTCTGTTCTGATGGTGGATTAACACAGCATGCATTAATCCCATTTTTAAAACCATGGGCAGCAGATCTTGCTTTAGTAAATAGTTTATCAATGGGGATTATGGCTATCTACATTATTATCGCATTTGGTGCTGAATATGCTGAAATCAAAGGGTTCAATAAAACAACAGGTGCTGTTGGCGCATTCTTTGCATTCATGCTATTGAACTACAATTCAGTTGGTCAGTTAGCTAAAACTGGAGCTAGTGCATTTGAATCAACTTATTGGGGTGGTGCAGGGCTTATTACTGCAATGATTGCAGGTGCTATCGCTGTTAACATTATTGATTTCTGTTATAAAAAGAATATCGTAATCAAGCTTCCTGATTCAGTTCCACCAGCAATCTCTGATAGTTTCTCAGCTATCATTCCTTATTTCTTCATCACAATCGTGTGTTGGGGTATCAGAACTCTTGCAGGTATTAATATTCCATCAGCAGTTGGTGAAATCTTAATGCCATTAATCGGAAACGCTGATAACGTATTTGTTTACAGCTTCCAGCAGTTTATGTCCGCTTTACTTTGGATTTGTGGTTTACATGGTGATAACATCACTGGTGCAGTTACAAACGTATTCTTAAATCAGTGGTTAGCAGAAAACAATGCAGCATTTATGGCTCATACAGCTGTCAAAGATCTTCCATATGTTTGGACTCCAAACTTATGTAGATTATCACAGTGGGTATCAAGCTGCTGGCCAATCTTAGTTTATATGTTTATGTCTAGTAAGAAATTACCTCATTTAAAACCATTAGGTTTAATTTGCTTACCACCTGCAGTTTTCTGTATCATTGAACCAATCATGTTTGGTTTACCAGTAGTGATGAATGGTTTCTTGTTAATTCCATTTGTCTTAACTCATACTCTAACTGCTGCATTAACTTATTGGCTAACAAAAATTGGTTTTGTTGGTAAAATGTATATGTCATTGCCTTGGGCAACACCTTCTCCAATCTTAGGATATCTAAGCGCTGGAGGATCTATTGGTGGCTTCGTAGTAGTATTCATTAACTTTGTAATTGGATTAGTTATCTTCTATCCATTCTGGAAAGCTTATGAAAAAGCTGAAGTTGCTAAATTAAATACTGAAGAATAATAAATTATAAGGAGGGACTTAACATGGTATGTCCATATTGTCATAAAGAAATACCCGAAGACTCAATCTATTGCTATCATTGTGGAAAAGAACTAAGTAACAAGCAAAAGCACTCTTCAATCAAATTGAAAAAGAATCCACATGAAAATAGTTTTGCCAAGTTAGGTCTTCTCCTCTTCTTTATTGCTTTATTCGGTTTTGATTTTATTCTTGGAACAATTTTTAAAACAGTTGGTATAAATATTAAAATACCATATATGATTAGTACAGTATTATATGTAGGAGCAATTATATGTGGTGCGCTCTCTCTTAATTTAGATAAGAAAGATGAACAAAAAGGCTATCAGCCTACTGGAAATAAGAATTATGCATACATCTCAGTTTTTGCTAGTATGTTTGTTACACTTGCGAATATTGCAACTATTTTGGTGAAGTAGAGGTATAAATTTATGTATTGTAGAAAATGCGGAATGAAGATCAGCGATTCTTCGAAATTCTGTGACCATTGTGGTACAGAGGTTGTCAAAGTAAAACAAAAAAGTTATTCCGAAAAGTATAATGAAAAAAAATCAAAGGAAAAGAGTCACAAAGTGAATAAATTGCAGAAGCATCTCGATATAAAAAATCCATATATAAGTGCAGCTTTATTTGCTTCTGTTGTTGCTTTTATTCTTGCATTCTTCCCATGGAACTATATTTCTAAAGGAATAGGTACAAGTCTTCCTATGAGAATTGCAGTTGTATGTTTCGCGTTACTTGCAGATTATCATGTTACTAAAGCAAAACAAGTAAACAATCTTATTTATAGTAAGCATGGAGTCAGACTAAAAGAGAATGTTGTTTCTCTTACAAATTTCTTATCAATATTTATTACTGTTATTGGCTTATTTGCTCTATTTACATATTAGGCATAAGCCTTTTTTTATAGGAGGATATTTATAATGAGTATACTATTTTTTGATCCTATTCCTAGACCAGCTATCTGGGGACATACTTTAGTTAGAGATTATTTTGGATATAAGCAATTTCCTGAAGGAATTGGCCAGTCTTGGAGTTTTTCGGCACAGAAAGATGCGTCAACTATATGTTTGTCTGAACCTTTTAAAGGGATGACTTTGAGAAAATTATGGGAAAAACATCAGGAATTATTTGGACATCCTGGTGAGGAATTTCCAGTTATTATTTCTTTAGTAGCACCTGAAGATGATTTGAGTATTCAAGTTCATCCTGATTCACAAGCTGCAAAGAAATATGGTTATACATTAGGTAAGAATGAAGCATGGTATTTTATTAAAAGTGAAAATAATGCATCTATTGTATATGGACATAATGCAAAAGATGAAAAAGATTTATATAATTATATTAATAATGATAAGTGGGATGAATTGATCAAACATCTTTCTGTTCATACTGGAGATTTTGTTTATCTACCTGCAGGCATTCTTCATGCATTAAAAAAAGGTAGCATTGTTTATGAAATTCAGCAATCTACAGATGTGACTTTTAGATTTTATGATTATCATCGTAAAGATAAGTATGGAAATGAAAGAGAATTACATTTAACTCAAGCTATTGATTGTTTATCATATGATCAGGAAATGATGAAAAATAATATTATGCCTGTTGAAGAAAAAATGGATAATGGTTTAAAAACAACATTTATTTCTAATGATTCATTTACTGTAACTAAATTGGCTATTGAGGGTAATAATATTTATGAAACAGATAATTATCAATTAGCCACTGTTGTAAAAGGTGACGGTGTTGTAGATGGGTTTGATGTAAAGATAGGAGATAATTTTTTAATTCCTCAGCATAGTAAAATTGAGATCGATGGCAATATGATTATTATGATGACAACAAAATAAAGGAGGCATTTTGTGATGAATAAAGATTTCCTATGGGGCGGTGCTTTAAGTAATGTACAAGCAGAAGGAGCTTATTTAGAAGATGGAAAGGGTTTAAATGTTTATGATACGTTGAAAGTAACACCAGAACCAGGTATCGCACCATTATTTTGTGATACAAGTGTTGCTGTAGATCATTATCACAGATATAAAGAAGATATTGATTTGATGGCGGAAATGGGGTTTAAGGCTTATAGATTTTCTATTGTATGGTCAAGAATTAATCCGCTTGGTGATGAAGATGAACCAAATGAAAAAGGGTTAGCTTATTATGAAGATATGATTGATTATCTTCATGAAAAAGGAATTGAACCTGTTGTTTCTCTTGTTCATTTTGATATGCCAGATCATTTACTGAAGAAATATAATGGTTTTCTAAATAAAGATGTTATTGAATTCTATGCTAAACATGTAGAAAGTGTTGTCCAAAGATTAAAAGGAAAAGTTAAATACTGGATTACTTACAACGAGATTAATCTTGCATATGGTATGGGGGATTTAGTAGCTGGTGCAATACTTCCGGAAGGTATGAAAAAAAGTGAAATGTATGTGCAGCTTAGTGTTAATGTTCAAATTGCTCATGCACGTGCTGTAGAAGTAATAAAACGCATTGATCCTGAAGCAAAAGTTGGTGGAATGATTGGGCATGCGCCATTCTATCCACTAACTTGTAAGAGTGAAGATATTATGGCAGCTGATTTTAAAAACAAACTTCATAATTACTTTGCATTTGATACGATGTGCTTTGGTGAATTACCTCAATATTTTATTCAGTATGCATTAAATAGAAATATTATGTATGATTTTAATGAGAGTGAAAAAGAAGTAATTAAAGCAGCATCTCAGAAATTAGATTATCTTGCTTTTTCATATTATAGAAGTAATGTACAATCTTCATTTGAAGGAATAGAAGATACAAATGAACTAGAAGATGAAATTCTATTTGATGAAAGAAATATGAAAAATCCATATTATACAGCCAATGAATGGGGATGGCAGATTGATGCAGAAGGGTTAAGATATTCACTTGTAGATTTCTATTCGCGTTATCATAAACCGTTGTTTATTGTGGAAAATGGTATTGGAATTGATGAGCATCTAGTTGATGGTAAAGTTTATGATGATGTAAGAATTGATTATTATCAAAAACATATTTCAGCTGTTAAAAAAGCAGTTGATCATGATGGTGTAGATTTAATGGGATATCTTGCATGGTCACCAATAGATTTTTTAAGCAGCCATAAAGAAATAAGAAAAAGATATGGATTTGTTTATGTTGATAGAGATTTTAAAGATTTAAAAGATTTAAATAGATACAAGAAAAAATCATTTTACTGGTACCAAAAGTGTATTGCGACAAATGGGGAAGATTTAGAAAATAATATCGAATATTAAAAGGTGTTCAGAAATGGTGCAAACTATTTCTGAACTTTTTTATACTTTAGTATATCGATTAGTGTTATAACAATTGCTGTTAGTATTTAATGAGAAAAAAGGAGTATATATATGAAACATAGAGGAACTCAAAAAGTAGTAGTCACAGGTGAAGACTTTGGACCAGCTGTAAAGAAGACTATTATTAAACTCAATCAAGTAATTGATTTGATAGATATAAATAACTTAAAGGTAATAGAAGAAAAGAATGGTGTACTTGATGAAATAACAGGTGAAGAAGGAATAATAAGAACAGAAAGAGAAATAATAAATGCTTATATTTCGGATGAATATGGTAATAAAGTGAATACTGCATCTTGTTATGTGGCTATTGAGTTGGCTATATCACCTAGTGTTGGGTCACCGTTTATCTTTCATGCTACTACTCAATTAAACAATTGGTGTAATCCTTATAGATTATATATATGTGGTATGGATGTTAATCCGGATATTGATGTAGAGGGTGATGGTAAATTATGCCCACAATTAGATAAGTGGATTATGAATTCATATAAGGCGGTAGATGGAATAAAGTATGCTTATGGTGAATATAGACCTAGTAGTGATGATAAGAAACATCCTTTAGTCATCTGGTTACATGGATTGGGGGAAGGAGGAACAGATCCTTCTATTGATTTATTGGCAAATAAGGTCACTGTATTGGCAGATGTTCCATTTCAGAAGTGTATGAATCAAGCTTATGTACTTGTGCCTCAATGTCCTACTATGTGGATGGATGATGGTAAAGGTGAATATAAGAGTGATACAAAGGATTCTATTTATACAAAGAGTTTATTTGAACTCATTGATTCTTATGTTAAAGAGAATAGAGATATTGATACAAATAGAATATATATTGGAGGATGTTCTAATGGTGGGTATATGACTATGGAAATGCTTCTCCATTATCCACATTACTTTGCGGCTGCATTTCCAATTTGCGAAGCGTATCATGATGAATATATCACTGACGATCAAATTGATATGATTAAACATATACCTATCTGGTTTACATATGCGAAAACGGATCATGTGATTGATTATACACTATGTACTGAACCTACAGTGAAAAGACTACTTGCTGCAGGTGCTTCCAATGTTCATGTTTCTGTATTTGATGATGTTCGTGATACAACTGGACTCTATAAGAATGAAGATGGCTTACCATATATTTATAATGGACATTGTTCTTGGATCTACTGGGATAATAATGAATGTTATGATGGGAATCTTAATGCATGGGAATGGTTAGGACAACAGGGAAACTAGATTGTTCCTCTTTTTGATATTATGAAACTGCTCATGTTTGTAAGCTATATTGTGATAGAATATGATACATATAAAAGGGGGAATTAAAGTATGTATAAGTTAGTCGCATTTGATATGGATGGAACTCTTCTTAATAGTGAAAAGAAGATTTCTAGTAAAACAATAGAGGCTATTAATAAGGCAATAGATGCAGGAAAGATAGTGATATTGAATACAGGAAGATGTCCTGCAGAACTTAAGGAATATAGAGAAGTGTTGCCAAGATTACGTTATATTAACTGTGTCAGTGGTGCACTTGCCTATGATTATGAAGAAGAAAGAAGTATCTATGAATCACCATTAAGTGAAGAAGAAGTCAAAACATTGATTCAAATTGGTAAGGAAACGGATGAGATGGTTCATTTAATGGGAATTATATCTGTAGTAGAAAAAGATAAAGTACCACATATGAATGATTATTATATGGGTGTCTACCAGCCGATGTATGAAGAAGTCACTACTAAAGTAGATAATATTTATGACTATTATGTAGGTAATCCTTATTCGGTACATAAGCTTAACATTTATCATCATTCAAAAGCAGCAAGAGATCATACAAGAAAAGCTATTAAAGAAGCAGGACTTGAATTAGAGATGAAAGATTCAGAAGCAACAGGTTTAGAAATGAATGCGAAAGGTGTAAATAAAGGAACTGGATTAAAACAGTTATGTCGTCATTTAGGTATCTCTATTGAAGAGACTATAGTAGTAGGTGATGCAGATAATGATAAGGAAGCGTTAGAAACTGCAGGTCTTGCAGTTGCAATGGGTAATGCGAAAGAGAGTATTAAAGAGATCAGTGATGTAATTGTATCTGATAATGATCATGATGGATGTGCAGAGGTTATAGAGAAGTATATATTAGAGGAGTAAATACTTCTCTTTTTGCTATATTTGAGCTATAAAGAGCGTTAGAAAAATAATACTAAAATTAATTGAAATAAAATTATGTAGCGCAGAAGGGCTAAAAACGCGATATAAAAGAAAATAAATAAAAAATATTCATACTCATTGTCTTATTCCATTAATAAATGTTGCATTTGTTTTTCCTACAGGCTTATTAGGATTATAGAGATGGGTACGGATATTACCTTCCCCATCTCTTACAGATGCTGTCATAATAATTTTAGGGGGGATTTTTATATTTTCATCTATGTTAAAATTACTTCCAAACCCTTCTTTTGCAATCTTTCTGTCGTTATCACTTAGTGAAGCGTTTTTGTCCGGATGACTATGAGCATACCCTATCATTTTGTCGCCATCATCACATGGGGGCACACTTAAGGGAGAAACTTCCCTATGTCCACCAGAAGTCCCAACTTTTCCTACATAATATTTACAATCTTTCTGACAAATACGAACACCAAATTCGACTTTTACAGGCTTATTTTTCTTTGTTTTTTTCTCTATCGGAGTACTGTTCCATTTTTGCAGATCCTGTTCATAACGTTTTTCCATAGCTTCTACTACCATTCTATTTGCTACCGCAAATGCTTCCGATTTTTTTTCATATAATTGAAGACCTAATATATCACAATATATTATAGAACTATTATCTGAAAATCTGTATAAATTATTACTTTCTTCTTCTCCAATGGG
>ENA-OPCM01001840-OPCM01001840.1-human-gut-metagenome-genome-assembly--contig:-NODE-1840-length-13109-cov-2.949747_pt1 | contig 13109 bp, 5 predicted proteins | sample MGYA00241252_ERZ501484 | MGnify/ENA primary metagenome ERZ501484 (study PRJEB25962, sample SAMEA2042583) | human gut metagenome | biome: human gut; feature: human-associated habitat; material: faeces...
TTTCTGCTTCACACTTCTCTTAAATCGTTACCTGTAGATTATGGGTATTCAAAAACTATAATTGTTATGTTAAAATGTAAAAATATATATTACATTTATATTAGATATGTACAATAATTAATATTATTATTATATATTGATTGTTTGTATTAAATAATATATTGCTGATGCTTGATGCACAATCATATGATATGGAGGATTCTTTCAAATGGGGTATACAGTAGAAGATTTAATCAAAAGTAATGAATTTTCTGGAATTAAAATAATAAACAATTTGTATGAAACAAATAGAGAAATAAAAGGTGCACAATTTGTTTCGATGGCTGATATTGAAAATTCGGGGGGGGGAGGCAAGCTATTACTAACCTCTTTAAGGGTTTATGATAATCTTGATAAGAACACAGTGATTTACCATCTAGAAGAATTTAATAAAAAAGGTGTTAGTGGATTTGTAGTAAAAAGAAGAAATGATACAGTACTTCATAAGGAGTTATTTGAACTATTTATACACTTTTGCGATGCACATAGAATACCCGTATTAGAACTTCCACAGAATATTAGTTACTGGAATGTTTTGAAATATGTATTATGTCATGTCTACGATCTTGATATTGCAAAGTATCTATATAATGAAATAGTTCAAGATCAAATTAATCATTTTTTATTACATGAACGATATGATGAACAAACAATAGAAACATTCTTTAAAAGTTTAGAAACTATGCTAGGAAATTCTGTTTCTTTGTATGATGAAAATTATCATTGTATTTATCCTATTACAGGACAAAAAGAGTTTACTATCATAAATGATGAAAAATATGTACCCCATATTACTACTAAGCATGAGTATATACGCCAAAAGAGAGAGTATGTGGAATATATTCAAAAGATTGATATTCTTAATTATTGTCATTATTATCTAGTGGTTACAGAAGTGAATGAACCGTTGAGTGAATTAGACTTTGTCACATTAGATAATATAATTACGGCTTTATTCTATCTTTTAGCTCAGGATGTCACAAAGAAGGAGATGGAAATTAAATATCTTCGTGATTTGAACTATTGGTTGATTAATGGAGGTATGTCTGATGCCGAAGAAGATGATGCCTCAAGTTTACTTGATTTAAGCGATACAGATGAATATAGAGTAGTTATATTCTATTTAAAGCCTGAGAATAAAAAAGAAAAAAATAGTATCGCACAGAAGAATGAGACGAAAAATCTTAAGAAAGAAATGTATCATTACTTACCAAAAGAGCGTATTTTTTATAATACAAATCATATCTTATACATTTATAACGAAAAAGATTGGAAAATAAAAAAAGAGTTTAGAAACACTTTAGAAGAGATTCATAAAGATATACAAGATTCTTTAACTAGAAGAAATAAGAAGTTTGAACTTCTTATAGGAATAGGAAAGAGTGTGAAGGGATATCATGGATTAAAGGATTCTTTTAAGGATTCTAAAGTAGCGTTAGAGTATATTGGTCTTATTAGAGAGGCTACTGGAGATAAAACTAAATCAATCGTGGATTGTGCTAAATTAGGTTTCTTCCAGATTTTTATAAATATTAATGATAAGGAAGAATTAAGACAATATATACCTTATTCAGTCATCAAGCTAAATGAACTGGATAAAAAGAGAAACAGTGAGTTGATTAGTACTTTGGAATGTTATTTGAGTAATAAACAGAGTATTAGAAAAACTTCAGAGTTAATGAACGTTCATCCTAGAACTGTCTCTTATCGTTTATCTAAGATTGTAGATCTAACAGGTATAGAATTTGATAATAGTGCGGAAATACTTGCAGTTAGAAATGGCATTATAATACTTAAAATATTAGAACAGTTGTAATTAAAGACGAGTCGCATAAGTGGCTCGTTATTTATTTTGTAATATTTTATGGTACACTTTAGACAAAAAACTGTTAAAAACTTTTCTCTTTTTACACATTATATTAACAATTTTATAAGTTTATAATGCAAAAAGATGTAAAAAAAGTGTGTTTATATAGAAAATATCAACAATATGGGGCCTTTTAGAACAATTGCGACATGTTTTCTGAATAATAACTCAGAATATTATAGGAAGGAAAAAGGTCTTGTATGAATAAAATAAAACCACTACTCAATAAATGGGTATTACTCATACTATGTATTGCGCTTGCTTGTACGCAGGTAAATGCAGCAGGTATAGTCAACTTTAATCAAACTGATAATATGCCTCAAGAGACAGTTTATGATAATAATACAAATACAACTGAAACAACTGAGAATATAGAAGCATATTACCAAAACGATAAAATCTGTATTTATAACTACAATCAGTTAAAACAGATTGGTTCTGATGCTTATGTTTATACAGGTGATAAGGATGGATCAATTGGTTCTGGAGAAGTAGTAAAAAATGAAGGAACTGAATTGAGATATACATCAGATGCTCAATATGTATTAATGAGTGATATTGAGATGAGTACTGATTATATCTGGACACTTCCAAATAACTTTACTGGTAGTATTACAGGTACAACTAGAGAAAGAACATCTCTTTATAATAAAGAAACAGATACCATTACTATCTATAATCCCTATCAGTTAATGGTTCTTGCACAGGATAGTTCAGAAACAGAACCAGTAATGTCATTGGATTATGATGCATCTCAGTTTGGTATGGGACAAATGGTATATCCTAATGGAGAGAATCAGCCCTACTTAACTTATAGTAAGTCACATAAGTATGTATTATCTCAAAGCTTTGATTCTAGTAAGCCAGAGTTAGTTGAGAATCAGGTAAGAGAAAATGTAAGTACAGAAAATGCGGAAGGCCGTGACTTTAAGGGACAGGTTGTTAAAACTATTGGGAATAAGACTTATATCCTGATTGGCAATGACACACAGTTAAGAAATATAGGAACTGATGCACCGGTATATGGTGCGGTTTATCAGGCTTATTTGAATTTAGGCAAATGGTATGTTGATAAGGATAATAGTGGCAAGCCTATTATGCTTTATGGTGGAGATGCCGATTTAAAGAAAGATCAAAATGGAGTCGATAATTATACTTTTGGAGTTGGAGGAATTCAAGAAACAAACAAAAGCTTAAGTGGTGTATATAGTGTATATGCAAGAGGTAAATGTGGTGTTAATCAGACCACAGGTGAAATTGATCCTAACCTTGAAATTGATAAAGCGGCAAATCAGAAATATAGCGCTAATGCGAATTATATTATTTTCCGTGATATAGATTTAAGTAGTTCAAATTGGAAACCTCTTAACTTCCAAGGCACAATGGTTGGTGCTAAGAGTACTAACAATAAGATTTGGGATGTAGGTGCAAAGATAGAGAAACCAGTTATTTCTAATGTGAAGGTTGAACAAACAAAGAAACTCAATGTTGGTGAACAAATGGGTGTTGGTTTCTTCTCAACTATATCAAGTGAAGTAAGTGAGGATGATATTGGTTTAAGTAAAGGGTTAGTACAGGTTTCAAATATTAATTTTAAAAATATTACTGTTCAAACATCAACTTCTGAAACGTATTATCCGGAAACTCTTGTAAGTTACTTAACAAGTACTTTGGGTAAATTACTTGGTGGAGTTCTAAGTGGTCTAACATTTATCCTAACGTTTGGTCAGGTCAAGATTGATCTGGGAAAAACATTAGGTGATGTTCTTGATGCAAGAAAGAAAGACCCTACAGCACTTGCGACTGGTGCTATTGCAGGACGTGTAGAAGGTCATGTAGAGATTTCTAATATAGAAGTAAATAATGCAGATGTAAAAAATGTAAACAATAATACAGGTGGATTTGTTGGTTATGCAGTAGGTAAAACACAGTATGATGGTTTATCAAAAGCACTTGGTGGGTTAGTAAAGTTACTTACAAATATATTGAATTTAATACCAGGATTAGGTTTAGGTGACTTAATTACGATTCTTCTTGGAAATGCTATTCCAGTAAGTAAATTGATTCCTACTGGTTATATTAATGCAAAAATAAAGAATTGTTCTATTAATGGTTTAAGTATTTCTACTTCAAGTGAAAAAGATTATGCAGGTGGATTTATTGGACAACAGAAAGGCACAATTATAGAAGGTTGTAAAATCACAAATAGTGACTATACAATTAATGGAAAATCATTTGCGGGTGGTTTTGTAGGTTTAGCTCGTGATGATGTCATTGAAGGTACTCTTTCTGGGGCATTGGATATTGAGACAAAGCTTCCAAGAATGAATCCAGAAAGTTTGCTTCTAAATTGTTCGTTAAACAATGCGGTAGCTTCTGTTTCAGGTGAAAGTTATATTGGTGGTTTTGCCGGTGGATTGGCAAATGCTTCTACAGTTAATTGCAATGTTACATCAGATAAAGCACTTACTGTAAAGGCTTCTGGAAATTATGCTGGTGGTTTTGCTGGAATTGCATCACTTGGATGGGCTGCGGATTTAGGTAAAGATGACACAAAGAATAACTTACTTGGCGGTGTAGTTGATCTTGTTGTAAAACTTTTGAGTAGTAATCCTGGAGCAACTTCATCCTTACTTTCTCTTGCTGGCGTAAATCCATCATATATATTAGGATGTTCTGTAAATGCTTCACTGCAAGTTAGTGGTAAGGATTATGTTGGTGGTGTAACAGGACGAGGTAATGGTGCATATATAGCACAATCGAATGCAGATAATTTACGGAAAATATCATATTGGAAAAATAATGTTTATGATGTTGGTTCTGTTCAAGTGATTGATAGCTCTTTAACGGGATTATCAAGTGTTACAGGAAATGATTATGTTGGTGGAATTGCTGGATCAATGGGTACGGCCAGTGTTGCCGGTTTATTAAATACAACGCTTGGCGTTGCATCTTATCTTGCGTTTACTGTAGATAATGTTCATGTAAATGGTGCAGAGAATGGATTTACTATTAAGGGAAATGAACGTGTTGCTGGTGGATTTGGAGATATGATTGGTGGTTCGATAACAACTGTTAGTATCAATAATTTAGCTTCTATAGAAGGTAATAACTTAGTAGGTGGTTTTATTGGTCTTTCTGGCCCTGGTGATTTGGCTGGAACAGATGGTGGATTAACTGTTAACCTGTTAGGCTTGAATTATTTGTTGAAATTGAATAATTTACTTTCTTTAGGACAAGCAATTGAAGTAAAAATTAAGGATACATATGTAAGTGGAATTAAGGATGGGTTTACGGTACACGCAAAGGGTAGTCGTGATTCTAATTCGGTTCGTGATTATAGTGCTTCTGGTTTTATCGCAAAAAGCGGAAGTACAAAAATAGAAAATTCGCATGTAACAAATCTAAAATCAGTGAATGCTGCAGATGATGGCGGATATGCTTCAGGATTTGTTGGTATTTCAAAAACAGGTGGTCTAGCAGAAGTTGCTGATGACAATTCGATTAAGTCATTAATAGAGACAAATGGTTTAGTAAATGCTGTAGGATATTTAATTCCTAAATATACAAATTGCACGGTTTCCTTTGTGAATGGTGGAAGTGTTACAGCAGATGTTGCTGGTGGTTTTGCAGCAGATTTTCAAAGTGGTACAGTTGATAACAGTTCACGAGGTACTAATGATTATTATGCTGTATATAATTTAGATTCTGTGAATGGTCAAAGTTATGCAGGTGGTTTTGGAGGAAATGTTTATTCTGGAGCATTGGCCGATGCTAGTAAAGGTATTAGTATTCTAGGAAATATAGATGGGCTGAATATAAACATAGGAGAGTTGTTAAACTTAGTAAATGCATATGTTCCAACAATAGAATATGCAGGAGTTAAATCCGATAATGGATTTACGGTTACGGCTAATAAAATCAAATCGAATGATACGAATTCTGGTAGTGCTGGTGGCTTTATTGGTTATGGCAGTGGTGTTCAGGTAAGTTATTGTGATGTGACACATTTAAAACATACAAACGTAACACCTCCAAAAGATTTAGAATCTACAGAAGCAACTACATACTTTAGTAATGAAAGCCAATATGCAGTCACTGGATCAAGATATGCTGGTGGATATATTGGTTATATGGATATTGGTTCTGCAGCTTCTGTAGGTAAAGGATTAAGTGTTCTAGGAAAGTCTATAGGTATTAATAATGTATTAGATGCATTAAACGTAGTGGTATCTACTATTGAACATTCTCATGTGAGTGGAAAACCTGGTGGATTTGCGGTTAAAGCATCTTATAAGAATACGGCTTCTGATGCATCAGACAATGATGTACTTGGGGATTCAGGTGGATTTGCAGGAAAGATTTCTGGTGGGCACATTCAGGATTCAAATGCAAATAACTTTTCTTATATCATTGGCCAGATTACAGCCGGTGGTTATGTAGGAGATTTACAGCCTGGTAATATTGCGAATGTATTAGATAATGCAAGTATTTTAGGTGGATTAGTAAATGCTGATAGTGTACTTGCTTCTGTTGCAGAAGATTTTGTACCTACTATTAGAAATAGTTCTACTACATGTGTGCCTTGTGGTGGTGCAGTACGTGCACAGGCATCTTCTACAACACAGGTACAAAGAGGTATGGCTGGTGGTTATGTAGGACATAACGAAGGTGGTCATATCTGGGGTAATAATACAAAGAAATGGAAAGGTAAAGACTATACTGGACCAACAAGTACTTGTAAAGCAGTAAGAATCCGTTCTGTATATGGTGAAGAGATTGCGGGTGGATTTACTGGTTTAATGGAATCTGCAGACACTGCAAGTACAGGTAACTTATCTCTATTATGGGGATTAGTAAAGGTAGATAACATACTAGGTGCTTTAAGTGTTGTTTATCCTACAGAAGAGAATACTGCAGTATATGGACCACTTGCTTTGATGAATTATGAAACATGGAATAAATGGGTTGAATTCGTAGGTAAGTATGGTGGTTACGGAAGTGATCTTGCAGAGCATGGTAAGGTAAAAGACCAAGCAGGATTAGATGCTATTATTCATAAATATACTTATGGGTACAATGTAGTGGCTGGTAGAGTGAATTATCGAGATGAAATTAAACTAGCGAATGGTGGTGCTGCAGGAGGTTATGTTGGCTCTATGCAGACAGGTACTATCACAAATGGTCAGGCATATCAGACTAAGAAAGTAAAAGGATTAAGAACTGCAGGTGGTTTTGCTGGAGAAATGATCAATGGTGGTGCTGCAAATCTTGGTGGTGTCAAAATTCTTGGTCTTAATCTTCAGTTAGGAAGAATGATTGATGTACTGAATGTATTTGTGCCTGTTATCAAGAAGTCTTCAGTAGAAGGCTACCAAAGTGGATTGATGGTTGAATCTACAGGAACTGGTAATAAGGATAACTGTGGTTATGCTGGTGGTTATGTAGGTAAACTCATTGGTGGACAAGTCTGGGGAGAAAGTACTGCACATTGTCAGGTTAAGAAACTCAGACGAGTAGATGGTAGAAGCTATGTAGGTGGTTTTGTAGGAAGCTCTAGACCAGGTAGTGTAGCTACACTTAACCCTACTGCTGGTGAAGGATTATTAAGTCAATTACTTAATAAACTACTTAGTACCCCTTCAGACTTAATTAAAGTACTTAATGCGACAGTTGCCACAATTCGTTATGCAGACGTTGAATCCTGGGATGATTGGGGATTCATAGTCAATGGTGCCTATACAACAGGTAAGAATAATACTTCTTATGCAAAAACTGCAGGTGGTTTTGCAGGAATGCTAGAAGGAACAGTTCTTGGTAAAAAGGATTCTCCTACAGCTGGTATTAGTGTAACGAATATCCGTTCTGTTATTGCAGGTGAATATGCTGGTGGATGTTTTGGTGTAGCAGATGTGGCAGGAGTTGCAAATATCAGTGCAGGAAATGAAACATCACTATTAGATAAGTTGTTAAAACTTGGAAGAACAGATGTATTAGACGCTTTTAGAAGTTATGTATATTACGGAAATATAAGTGGAAGTAAAGATGCAGGACTAAGTGTTAATGCTAATGTTGCAGTGAAATCTGGACAGAACAATCAAGTCACATACAGTGGAACAGCCGGTGGTTTTGGTGGTTCCCTTCTAAATGGTTCTGTAAAGAACAGTACAGTTACACAATTAAGCAATGTAAGAGGCTTAAATAGTGTAGGTGGATTCATTGGTTACTCTGGTAAGAGTGGTGTTGTAAAAGCTGATAAGATTGATGTCCTAGGAGATAGTACAGGACAGCTTCTTGGTGGAGCATTAGGTGTCATGGATATCTTTGGTTCTCATATTGATAATTGTAATGTAAGTGGTACAAATGATGGATATACAGTACAGAGTCAGAATGGAGACGAACAGATTGCTGGTGGATTTATTGGTTATGCAAACCTTGCAAGAATGTCTAAGTGTACAGCAGGAAGTGACAGTGATTTGAATAGTGGATTAAAACAGGTCGCATCTGGAGGAACAGCAGGAGGATTTGCAGGTAGAACAAGCTTTGCATATCTTGCAGATTTAAAACTGGATTCTGGACCAGTCAATGTCATATTTATGCTTGTGAACAAACTTATAAAAGCACTTTATCTAGATAAGTTACAGGGTTCAAATCTTCTAAAAATCAATCTAGGAATTATAAAAGTAGAAGCGTTATATAAGGGAAATCTTCTTCATGTCAATCTTCTAGGTTTAGATATATCTGTAGGTCTTTCTAAGAAATCAACAGATAATAAACAACAGACAGATCTTGCAATTATTACTATTGGAGATTCATCTATTAAACTCCCATGTGATGAGAATGGTTTATTAGATGATAATGATGCAAAGTCAAATATCAGTGTCAGTCTTATTAAAGCAAACCGTACAAAGATTACTGATAGTAATGTGTATGGTGTGAGCTATGGATATGATGTTTATGCTGGTGGTGCCAACAACAATACTGATGGTACTGCAACTGATGGACGCAGTGGTGGTTTTGTAGGATTTAATGATGAAGGTTTATTAAAGAACAACAACATGTACTACTGTGACGTAGTTAGAGGGACTAAGGATCTTGTAGGACCTTTTAGTGGTAAGAGTAAATTAGATTCAGTTTACGACTTCAATAAATTAGAAAAGGTAGAAGGTGAAGGAAACAACTACCGTATCTATAGAAAATTAGATAAATCTCTCACACAAATCAAAAACAATAACAAAGTATTAAATAGTAGTTATGAAAAGAATAATGGATGGGATATTTATACAATCAAACATATGGATATAGTTAAAGCCTTTAATAATCTAGAGAATGCGGTTCTATCAAGTGGTAGTGAGACAGCTGATTTGAAGGCATATGAATCACCTGCCAAAGCAGTATTAATGGCTGATACAAAGACAACTCTTAATACGGGTGAAAGTGAGACACCAGAACCATCTGAGTCACAGGATCCATGTGATAAGCTGGTTAAACTCACTATAAATAAAGTCTGGAAGGATTTCGATAACTTTGATAATAAACGACCAGACAGTATTACGGTAACAATTTCTCGTACTTGGAAGGACGATAACAGTGTAGAACATACAGAAGTCGTTCCAAAGTATGAGAGTTACGAAATAACAGGTTCTAGTAACAAATCAACATGGCAAGAAGTAATTAAAGGTCTTCCTGCCTATTTCAAAGAAAATGATAGAACTGTTCGTTATTATAAATATTCCGTAACAGAAGCGGAAATTAATGGTTATACAACAACTATTAAGACATCAGATGATGGCTTTACGTTTACGATAACCAATAAGCATTTCCCATGTCTTCCAAATACTGGAGGATTTGGAAACTACTTATTTTATGCGATAGCAATTCTGCTTTTCCTTGTTTATTTCGTTATGAGATACAGAAAGAATAAGGAAAACAAAGCAGAAAAACTATAAAGAGAAATGAAAAAAAGGAGAAAAAGTTATGAAAAGTATTAAACGCATTATCGCATTGTTATTAACTGCGGTTATGACAATGACTATGTCCGTAACAGCATTTGCAGCAGATGCAAATAATCTTACTGTAAATGTACTAAGCGGTCAGGATTTGAATGGCCAGACAATTAGTCTGTACAAATTATTTGATGTTACTACATCAGGAAGTGGAGAAAACAAGAACTATGCTTATACAGTAAATACAGCTACTGGTTATAAGGATGCAATTAAGTCAGCTCTTGGAACTTCATTTACAGGAACAACTGATGTTGAGTATGCAGAAGCTGTAAAAACTCTTGGAAAAGATAAATCAGCACCAGTTCAGAAGTTCGCGAATGACTTTACTGAATATGCATTAAAGAATGGTACAAAAGTAAAAGCTACTAAAACATCTGGAAAAATCACAGGTAAAAACACAACATCTTTTGTATTCAATGGATTAGATAAAGGATACTACTTAGTATATGTAACAGGTGGAATGAAGATTCAGTCTTCATTAGTTACAGTTGAAGGAGAAACTACAGTAAGTTTAAAAACAGAAGCTCCAAGTATCACAAAAACAGCTGATAAAGACACTGTAAGTATTGGTCAGGTTGTTAAATATACAGTAACTGGTTCAGTACCAGATACAACTGGATATTCTGAATATGTATATAAGATTCACGATACATTATCAGACGGTCTTGATTTTGTAAAGAACGCTAACGGTGATGCTCTTGATAATGCAAACGAAGTAAACGTTAAAGTTGTATTCACTGCAGAAGGAACTACTGATCCAAGCACAGCTCCTACTACAGCTACATTAGATACTACAAAGAAGAAAATGTCTCTTGACTTATCTGCATGGGTAAGAGCTAACCAGACAAACAAAGGTAAAGAATTCACTGTAACTTACTATGCTAAAGTAAATAAAGATGCAGTTGTAACAGAAAAGAACAAAGCCCAATTAGAATATGGTAATAAACCAGGTGAAACAACAACTACTACACCAAGTGAAGCCAAAACACCTACATACCCTCTTGATATCAAGAAATTTGCTAAAAACGGTGGACAGACATTAGCTGGTGCTAAATTCAAGTTATATTCAAATAAAACTGATGCTGATGGAGCTAACGATAAAGCTATTAAAGTATCAGCAGTTGTTAATAAAGCAGGTCATTATGTCGTAGATCCAACATCTACTACTACAGAATTTGAATCAGTTGCTTCAATTGACGGTAAAGGTTACAACCTTCATGTTAACGGTCTTGCTGAAGGAACATACTATTTAGTAGAAACAAAGGCACCAGACGGATTCAATAAGTTAACTGCTCCAATCGAAGTTAAAATCACAAAGAGCACAGATACAGATGCAAATAATTGGACTATCTCAAAAGATGGTACAAATGAAGAAGACAAGATCATTGATGTAGCAAACAGTACTGGTTCTCTCCTTCCATCAACAGGTGGTATGGGTACTATCGCATTTACTGTTGTTGCAGCACTTCTTGTATTAGGTGTTGCAGTAAGCTTTATCCGTGATAGAAAAAGAGAAAACTAAGAAATAGTTTTTAATGGAATGAGCGGTTATCTTTCTTAAAAGATAACCGCAATTCCAATTATTTATATATTGATAGGGAGAATGAAATGAAGTGTATGAAGATTAAAATTACTAAAAATGATATTATTCGTTTATTTGTACTTTTGATTGCATTCTCCGTGTTGTTATATCCTAGCTTTAGTAGTTATCTGAATGAGAAGAATGGTTCTAAGGCTATCTCTTATTATGATAAAGAGAGTGTAGAACTCTCTAAGGCAGATAAGATAAGAATGTTGGAAGAAGCACGTGCTTATAATAGAGAGATGTTAGGAAATATAGATCTTATAGATCCATTTTCACAGGAAGATACAAAGTTAGATGCACGTTATGAGAGTTTATTAAATGTAGATGGTTCTGGAATGATGGGATATATACGTATTCCTAAGATTCATATAGAACTACCTATTTATCATGGTACAAGTGAAACAGTCTTACAGGCAGGTGTAGGACATTTCTGGGGTACTTCTTTGCCTGTTGGTGGAGAGAGTACTCATACAGTATTAACGGGCCACAGAGGACTGCCTACTAAGACATTATTCACAAATATAGATAGGCTAAAAGAAGGAGATATATTCTATATCAAGGTCTTAGATGAAACATTGGCTTATGAGATAGATCAAATAAAAACTGTATTACCAGAAGAGACAAAAGGATTATCTATAGAACCTGGCAAAGATTATGCCACATTAGTGACATGCACACCTTATGCGATTAATACACATAGATTATTAGTGAGAGGACATCGTATACCATATCAAGAAGCTACAAAGAAAGTGCCTGATACAAATATTAAACCAGAATTATCATTTACGTCTAAGGTATTAATTATGGCAGTAATTGTGATTTTGATAGGTTTAATTATCGCAATTATTTACTGTATAAGGGATAAGAAAAGGAGGAAACTAACATGAAGGTAAGAAATATTATTGTGTTTATGATTGTTTTTCTTATGAGTACGTTCATGAATGTTTCAACTATTCATGCAGAGAGTGGTTCTAGAAAAGGAAGTATACAGATTGTATATAAGGGTAGAAATGAATTGAATCAGGAAGTGAATCTTTCAGATGCTAAGTTTTCAATCTATCAGGTTCAATATATGAGTAATGATACATTGACATGGAAGGATAACTTTAAAGATTTACATATATCATTAGTAGATACCAGTGCAGAGGCAAGAGAAAAACAAGCCAAACTATTATACAAATATGCACAACAGAAAGATATATCTTGTTCACTACAAGAAACTAATACATTAGGTCGTACAACATTTAGTAATTTAACGCAAGGTATTTATTTGATTGCACAAGAGGGATACGTAGAAAGTGATAAAAGTCAGTTTGAATCTGCACCTTTTCTAGTTGAGATTCCTTCTCTTGTGGATGGAAGTGTAGAATATAATGTTAGTATAGAACCTAAGGCTGAATGGGTAAAACCAGTAAAGCCCACACCTTCTAAACCTCATAAACCACATGTAAAAACAGGTGATGATACAAATATATCTGTATGGGTTATAGCTGCAATAGAAAGTTTATGTATTATAATATTGCTGTATAAGAATAAGGCTGATTCTCTATGAATCAGTCAGATTGTTGACAAATTAGATGAAAATATCAATTGGGCTATCCCAAATTGGTAT
>ENA-OPCM01001856-OPCM01001856.1-human-gut-metagenome-genome-assembly--contig:-NODE-1856-length-13011-cov-3.232016_pt1 | contig 13011 bp, 11 predicted proteins | sample MGYA00241252_ERZ501484 | MGnify/ENA primary metagenome ERZ501484 (study PRJEB25962, sample SAMEA2042583) | human gut metagenome | biome: human gut; feature: human-associated habitat; material: faeces...
TCCAAATCTCTTCTCAAGATATTTTGCACCTTCCTGAATACTCAGACGTCCTGCGATCTGACTCATTGGAGCAAGCAGAGGAATGCTTCCGTTTCTTTCGATCAGAGTCTCATAAGCAACACCTTTTACCTTTGCTCCGAGAAGAGCATCTGTCTGCGGCTTGTCTGCTGCAAGGTGAAGATATGTATAAAGGATAAGTCCTTCGTGGAATAATGGATATTCTTCCGGAAGCGGCTCTTTTACTTTGATCATCATCTCAACTGTATCCCACACTTCTTTTGCTGTATCAATCATCTTAGCCCCAGCTGCCTCATATTCGGCATCTAAGAATCCTGAACCTTCGCCAGCACCTTTTTCGATATAAACATCGTGTCCTGCATTTACATAACTCTTAACGTTATCAGGTGTCATACCTACACGGAACTCGTTGTTTTTAATCTCTTTTACACATCCTACTTTCATTTTGAAAAACCTCCTAAAAAATTTTAATCCGTTTGTTTTTTGAAGTGAAGATTATTTTTCTTATTGTTATTTTGTTGAAGAATATTCTTCATTTCTGTCTGAACTCATACTAACACACTCAAGTTGTTAATGCAATAAAAGTTATTTTTTTCACTAGTAAGTTATTTTTTTGTCTTTCTAATTCTTTTTCTCTTGTTTTGCAAAGTAATCTTTTACCAGTTTTGCCACTGTTCCTGACAACAGGAATAATGCGATCAAGTTAGGGATAGACATCAGACCATTACAGGTATCTGCAATTCCCCAGATGATACCAAGATCCACTGTTGCACCAAGGATTGCGACCAACGCATACACGATCATAAATGGTTTCACAACCTTTGTTGTAAATACAAACTCGACACATCTTGCTCCGTAAAGTCCCCATCCAAGAATCGTTGAGAATGCGAAACAGCACATTGCAATTGCAGTAAAGATCGTCACCCAGCTTCCATACGTTGTTACGAATCCTGAGATGGTAAGCTCCGCACCTGCTGCCTCCCCGTAACCAATCGGAACTCCGCTGCACAGGATTACCAGTGCGGTCAGTGTACAGATCACGATCGTGTCAGCAAATACTTCAAAGATTCCGAAGAATCCCTGCTTTACCGGTTTTCTTGTATCTGCACATGCATGTGCGATCGAACCGGTACCAAGACCAGCCTCGTTCGAGAAGATACCACGGGAAACACCTTTCTTCATACTCATGAAGAAGCTTCCAACGACGCCACCGGTCACAGATGCAGGGTTAAATGCACCTTCAAAGATCGATGCAAATACCGATGGCACGTTCTTGACATTCAGCAGCACAACTCCGATTGCAAGCACGATATACATTACTGCCATAAATGGTACCAGCTTCTCTGTTACCTGTCCGATCCGCTTAATTCCGCCGAGCAGAATGAGCGCAATCAGGATTGCAAGCACAATTCCGATAATGAGATTCAGGGTAGAAACCTGATTCTCGGAAATTACATTATAATTAAACAATGCTGAGTCAATCGCCGTTGTGATCGTATTGACCTGCGTTGCATTTCCCGTACCAAATACCGTCAATACGCCAAATGCAGAGAACAGATATGCCAGCCATTGCCAATGCTTCTTCAATCCGTTCTTAATATAATACATCGGTCCTCCGACATAATCACCATCCTTATTTTTCTCGCGAAAATGCACCGCGAGTGTAACCTCTGCAAACTTCGTACACATACCGAGCAGCGCAGATATCCACATCCAGAAGATTGCACCCGGTCCTCCGATGGCGATGGCTCCGGCTACACCGGCTACATTTCCGGTTCCAACCGTTGCCGCAAGTGCCGTACAGACTGCCTGAAACGGTGTGAGCGCACCGTCGCCCGCTTCCTTCTTCTTGAACATTCGTCCAAATGTCACCTTCATGGCATACGGGAACTTCCGTATCTGTAAAAACCGGGTACGAAAGCTCAAATATAACCCAACACCGATAATACAGGTCATCGCCGGGACGCCCCAGATAAAATTATTGATTACGCTATTGACTGCGTCTACTTTTTCTAACATTGATAAACTCCTATTCTAAAAGCCTTCCTTCTTTCGCTGTTTCCGAAGCTCGCTGCGTTTCTTTCCGGCCTCCCATTCCGCCTCTTCCACAACCGTTTCCAATTTTAATCTTGGCACCCGCCGCGGCTTATTATCCTCATCCAACGCAACCAGTGTCAGATACGCGCGGTTCACCGGATAACGCATGCCATCGGTCTTTTCCACATAGGAATCGACACGAATTTCCATCGAAGAATTCCCCACATACGTCACACGCCCGATCAACACGACGATATCATGCTGATAGATACTCCGAAGAAACGTCAGATTATCGACAGACGCAGTCAGCACATGTCCCTGTGAATGCCGGATAGCTGTAAGCCCTGCGACCTCATCAATCCAGCCCATCAGCACACCACCGAACATCACGCCTGCACCATTTAAGTGTTCCGGACGAATCTCGTGAAACTGCTCGGTCAGAGAATCCGCAACCCGTTTTTCTTTCATTTGTCCTTCCATGCTGTCATTCCTTTCCTGTAAATCATAAATTCATTCTAGTATTCATCATCAAACATATTAACTGATTACCAACACATACTTCTATGCACATCATGTTATCAGATCAACTCATACTGCAAAAATTCATACTTTAATTTCGAACCCTCGCTGATATTTTCCGGCAACAATGCTCTTGCAACCAGTTTCAGATCATCCGATTCGATATCCGTCCGCTTGAGATTTGCATAATCTCCATCAATACTTACCACTTCATAATACCATGCTTCCATTTTTCTACTCCTTCTATTCTGTTCTGTCAACTATCTCTGATTATACACGCATTCTCACCTATAAAACAAGGAGAAATACCAGTTCTTTGGTATTTCTCCTATCCTTCATACACGCCCGTTTATGCTGAGATTGTGTAGGCCGTTCTGCCGCAGTCCTCAAACAGCATATCATCGAGTGATTTCTGAATCCTGGACTTCAGATACCGGACACCCATTCCGGTTTCAAAAGCTTCTTTTGCAAGCTTCTTTTTTGCATCTGTCGGCATGTTGATATCCACACGATAATCCTTCGACAAACGCTTAAGTGGGCTGATCCTCTTGTCAGACAGAATTCTAAGATAATCTTCTTCTGTCATTTCGTGGAGCTGCACAATGTTGTTGATACGTCCGGCAATCTCGGTTCGGACATTGGCATATTCCACCAGGTCTTCCTGCGTAAAGACACTGTTGTACCCATCGAACGTTTCCCCGGATATGGCAGCTCCAAACCCAAGTGCATGTGGTTTCTGCCTTTTCGCATTCACCATCATTTCAAAGGAACCGAGGAATACAAAGCTGATATTTGATGTGTCCAGATCGAGTGACTGTTCCCCCTGAAGCATGTTATCACCTTCAAAATGAACCATATCTCCTTCGAGCACCTTGAGCAGTTCATTCTGTACGACTTGTCCGCATCCCCTTTCGCTTCCTCCTTCAAACAACTTATCTGCCTCATCAAGTACGATGATCAGATGCTTCTGTTCCTTTTGGGATACTCCATCGAACAGATTTCGAACCTTCATATTTCCTTTCCAGCTCGTACCTGTGATCGATGGTGCATTATGGATTTTAATATTGGGATAGATCTGCGCAAGCTGGCGGAAGATCTCCGTCTTTCCACTTCCAGTCGGACCTGCAAACACAACGTTCTGTCTTCTGCCATTTACATGGTTCCACAGAAGCATTGCAGCTGCACGCTTCGCGTCCTTCTGTCCGTAGACACGCTCATCGAGATACTGGTAAATGGACGCCGGTGTCCGAAGGATCTCCGACGTATCTGCCTCATCCTCTGCCTCATAATCATCCTCACAATCATAAGGCATGTCATCCCATGGTTCTTCCTGTGATGACCCTGTGGCAGAATGACCGGTCATCATTCGCAAATGCTCCATATCGACAGTTTTATCACTGCGATCGGATGCTGCCTGCGGAATCCGGTCATGATCAGTTTTGATGTAAGCACTCATCAGGGCAGCCGAGATGTCCTCTACATCCTCATCGGAGAGATCCACATCCTCAAGTGCATTGATCAGAAGATCCTTCACGGTCTTCGTCTGCATTGTCTGCCAGGGTGCACTTAGCCGCTCAACAGAATCGAGGATCTTCTTGTATTCCTCATCGGAGATATGATCATAGTCACCCGCATTTACATCCCGGATAAAACTAACCGACGGATTCTCAATGTTCCGGTCACCATATCCCCTGCTTGCAGCACGCAGAAGCTCCGCGAAAATGTCCTTTGTATTATCCAGCTTCATAGAATTGTTCCTCCTTATTGTACTCTTCTTTGTTTTTGTTTTCTCTCCCACACTTTTTCCTGCCGGAAAGCAGCTTCAAGTTCCATGCGGCTTTTCTCAATTTCATGCTTTGCTACATCATCGGCTTCCTCTGGTGCATCGACCTTTACCGGATGATCAAAGAACTTTGTGAAAACATCCGGACAGTTCTTTGGAACCATACGGTTATATTTCCGGAATTCATCTAATTGATCTTCCGGCGCATCGAATTTCATATAAAACCAGCTCACTGCCTCTTCCATCGTCGGAAAATCGAAATCCTCCGTATCAAGCTCATAGGCGGATCCCTCCACCACATTTATAAAACTCACAAAGCAAAACCCACAACTGTGTTTCATCTGTGCTGCAACCTCTGGATAGAACAGGTAATGTTTTCTGCCAATCAGAAAGATGCCTCCCCCGAATTGCGCATCTATGACAAGCGGGATAAATACCGTATCCCTCTTTTCCTGATTCAAAACATCCCGGAGCTGATTGCAGGCAGTATAATATTCCCCATAGGATTTGTTTTTTCCATCCTGCAACGATACCACATTGCCTCGATTGCTAACAGCAAATGGCTCTATCCCAATCTCCTTCATATAGGCTTCCAGCATATCCAGTCCTCGGTCCTTCTTACGTGACTTTCCTTCCTCCTTCTGCCCGGGCCGAAATCCCCCATCGTACAGCAATGTATTTACATCGTTGGCGATCAATCCATCCAGCAGTTCATCTGTCAAATCTGAGAGACTCTGTTCCGTGTAGATCTGCTCCACCGTTTCTGAAAACCGCTCTGGCGATTTCGAAGCAAAGGCAATCATAAGCTTCATCTTATCGCATTCCTTCCGCATGCCTGCAAATACCTCATCCCCACTCAGGCTTCGTCCAAGCATAAGGAGCTTCTTTCGATCTTCTGCGTTCAGATGTACACGGATATTCTCTAACAGGAACGAAAAAACAGATACTACATACTCTGCCTTTGTCAACCTGATCGTACGGATAAACTCTGACGCTTCCATCTCATCGCTATGTTCCCCAATCTTATAGCATTGATATTTCGATGCAAGCTGTACATACGCATTTCTCTTTTCCCCTTCCCATTCATACTTCGTATATAACGCAGTCATGCATGCATCAACCGTCTGGAAATCTATGCCTGCCAGTTCCGTCTGTGTAAGCATCGCTGCAATCTGCCCAATCTCCTGTCTGATTCCATCCTTCGTTTTCGCAAGATTCTTATCCCCACATACATCTGTAAGCAGGAACTTCGCGAACCGTGCTCCATCTTCCGGATTGCTTCTCCACGCCTGATATTCCTGCACGAGCCGGATCCGGAGATTCGCTTCTTTCTCCTGTCTGACATATCGATAAATAAAGGATTCCGTCCGCCGGTTATGGTAATCCGTACCTATCCGCCAGTAGAAATCTTCTTTCATTCCAGCCATCTGTTATACCTCTTTTCGCAGAATATCGATCTTTTCCTCGGTCTTTTTCAAATATGTGTAAGCCTTCAGATACTGATCTGTATCGTTATATAACGACAATTTATGCTCACACAGGAAGATATCCAACATGCCTTCCACAGCCTGTTTCATCTTCGACATGTAGGAATATGGAAATTCGCCGGCAAATAACATCGATGCAAATTTCTCAAATACCTGACAGAAATGATCGACATCCACAAATTTCTCTTTTTCCCTTTTATATGCCCGTTCATTTGCTTCCCGTAACTGCCGTTCTGTCTCTGATTCTGGTATTTCCTCATAGTCATCCATGATTGCCTGAATCTCCTCATCCGATAAAAAATCTTCCATTTCATCCGGATCCTCCCCATCAGGTACGGATAGTAATGCAGCATCTTCCTCCTCGAATTCTTTCCACATTTCCGCGGGAATCAATTTGCTGAAATTCTTACCCAGCAGATCCTCATAGATCACGCAGCTATAGTCAAGCACATTCTCAAACACAATATTTCCTGCATATCTGCGGTCAAATGCCCAGTCATATATGCTGTCACGATTCTTAAAATCTTCTGCACAATCCAGAATTTGCTGGAAATTGCTCTGTGGCATAGTATCCATAATCTCGTACATCCATCCCATATCCACAAGAGACACCCGGATTACAAGATATAAAAACATCTCCACATATTTACAGAATGCCCGCTGTTCCGGGATATCTGAGTTCTGGATATTTCCGATCCAGAGAAGTTTCCGGTTTGCATATATATTCATGTCCTTTATAAGTTCATCAATCAGCTGTTGTGTCTTCTTGGCATAAAATTTGCCCGCATTATCTGTCACAAAAGGAAGAATGGATGCATTTCTTCCACTCATCACCTCCTCAAGATCTTTCATCTTCTCCTGAAACTTCTTCTTCCGAAACCATACACTGTCCGTTACCGTTATATCTGCCATTTTTTTATTCCTTTCTTTTGAGTTGCTGTTTATATGCTCTAATTATACAATATTATATAATCTTGTCGTAATTTTTACAACAAAAAAGATATCCTTATGATTTCTTACGAAACCACAAGGATATCTTCAAATTATATTTTTTAATCTGGAATAATCTCGATATATACCTGATCATATTTGTGCTTTAATTCCTGCTTGATCTCATCCCGTACCTGATGCAGGATGCTGATATGTATCACATCTGTCTGATTGCCAATATAGACTTCCACCCAGATCTTCCGTCCCGTCTGGATTACATCAAGGAATGTCACTTCGTATGGATAATCCTTCATATGCTTATCTACAATCGAACGGATCTGGTTCAACACCTCTTCCTCCGGTGCAAACAAAACCAGATTCTTGATGCTCTGGAAGATCACAACGACCGGCTCCCGGATCAGCAAAATTGCCATTACTGCCGCAACCGCCGGATCGATATATGGTGTCAGGAAATGAAGCTTCGTATGAAGCAACAGCACCTGTACCACAAATGCAACCGCCACACCCAGACTGCTCACAACATCCAGCTTCCACATATAGAGCTCTGCTTTGATCGTCTCCGACTCATATTTCTTACTATAATGATTCAGTATGAGATACATTACCGCACATCCTATGCAGACAAGGAACTCAAACACTGCAATCTTTCCTGCATTTACCTCATGTCCACCATGCACGAGCAGCTTTATATTCTCCACAAGCAGATTACATGTCAGTGCCAGAAGAACGCTGTACTTCACGAGCAGGAACAGCGATTCTACCTGTGAGTATCCATATGGGTGTTTCTCCGTAACCGGCTTATACAGAAGCGGCACCAACACAAGAAACGGTCCAATCATAACAAGATCTGCCGCATCAAACAAACAGTCCGTAAGCAGCGAATGCGAATGCGTGATCCACGCCATAACTCCTTCCGCTATAATAAATAAAAGGCTTCCCAGAAAAGATAATCGTAATATCTTCTTCTCTATCTTCAACTTATCTTTCTTCATATATATTTTCCTCTTCCCATTCTCGCCTTTTACTATAACATAAAAATCCCGTTTGGAAAATATACCAAACGGGATTGCTTTATTTTTTTTATAACATACACAAGTAAATCATTACTTATGGAAGCCAGCTTATACGAACCTCTTTCAGCTGTCCGGTTACATCATTAAACTCGAACTCATATCCACTGTCACCCATATACACTTCTGATTCTATCATATACTTTACATTTTTCCCATCCTCTTCAGCATTTTCACTGCTATTTTCCAGCAGCTCATCCTTTGTAAGGGTAGTAGGGAATGAAAAATGTACCTTTTTTGCTCCATCTATCATATATTCACTGATTTCAGCATTCATGGAAGCATCATAATCCGGCTGTGGTACATAGAGGTGCGAATATCTCACATATGAAAGCACACAGTCCTCAGCCTTCTGCTCGCTGTCAGTGAAATTACCAAATTTAAACTGCATTGTTACATAATCGTTGATAGATGCCTGATACCTCTCAGTTTCATAATTTACATTTACATTGTTGCCACTGTTGTTAAGGTCACTCTCATCAAATGGAATACCTGCATCTATAAGATCCTTGAGTGTTGATTCTCCTAATATGAGCTTCGTACCATTGTACACAAATGATCTGTTGTCCATATCTGCATATTTCTCGCTGAGTCCCTGCTCCAATGTGAAATCATCATATACCGGAAGCGTAAACTCCGTTGATTCATCATATGTATCAGCAATATCCTCCGTATCATCTGCCGATATATCAGCAACATCTTCTCCTGTAGTATTTTCCTCCGTTACAGTTACCTGTTCTGTTGCCTCTGTCTTCTCTGCTTTGTTGTCCGACTCGTCTGTCCCACAGCCAACAAGAGACATTCCAAGTACTACTGTGACAAGTCCCAGCTGCAGCATCCTTCTGTTTTTCATATAGTATGTTCCTCCTTGATAAAAATATGTTTTCGGATTTATTATCACTTATCACCCGAAATCTGTCGAGGTTAAATCAGTAGCATCCATGCAACCAGTGGTAGCAATGATTGATTTTTGCAATTTTTATCACTTTTTATCAATCAATATATATTTTTTAATTTTCTCACTCCTCAGTAATGCTCATAAACCTTGTATATGTCTTAGGGTTCATTATCTCCGGAGAATCATCAGCAAATCCATTTATGCTGTATATATTGCCATCTTCAAGATCTGTATACGCATTAAAGTAATACGAAGTCTTCCTTGTGCCGTTCCGTATACGCAATATGGAATAGGCATAATAATAGAAAATTTTTCCCTTTTCCTCATACTGTCCTTCGGCTGTAACCTTGGAAATCCCGGCAGAGTTTCTGTCTTCTGCCATATCAGCTGCACTCTTCCATGTATACGGAATAACAGACACTATCACCTGTGATTTATCAGCCTCAGAATAATAAGATTTCCCAGTCTGATCATCTCTTAGAAGTATGAAATTCTCTGGAATTTCATAGGATACATATATATCTTCATTTGCAATGCTGTCCACAAGCTCTGCATCAGTATATTCTTCTTTCACGACATCTGAACTGAATGTGCCTGAACACCCATCTGCCTGCCAGTATGAGCCTGTCATATCATTTGTCTCATCCGTAGGAACTGCACTGGAAGTAACACAAGCTGCCTCATCAATGGCCTTTTCATACATATCATTTCTCGATGCAGTATCCATGGCAGCTATATCTGTTCCATCAAATCTTACCACTGTGAGAAACCGTTTATCATCTCCTGCATCTGAAATGAGCACACAGAAATATGAACTGTCATATTCAGCGCCACGTTCCTCCTTCATGCTCACTATATATCTTATATACTCCCTGTCATCCACACGAATCTTCTCGGGATACTGTTCCATCGTATAGCCGGATTCCTTCATATGTTGTACACGTCCGTCTCTGTCATTCCAGAAATCATCAGCAGAATCATCCTCAACATCTATCTGTACCAGATACTCGTCGGTACTTCTTATGTTGAGACAGCCACTTTCATGTATAATAGCTATTCCTGCTGGTTTTACGGAAAAAGCATATCCCTTAAATACGATATGCCACAGTTCAGAGTACAACGTCTCATCTTCTGTCTGATCATGGTTTTTCAGATTGATTACGCCCATAAAATCCAAAGCAGCAGCTATTGCACCTGTAAATATAACGACAGATATAATCACATATAATACCTTTTTAAATTTCTTCATCCGCTTTTTCATCCTCAAGTATTATCTGAAGTATTTCCTCTTTCTTTATTCTTTGCATCTCGGATCCTGTAAGTATCAGAAGGATAATCATTACAATCACAAAAACCGCAACAAAAATCAGCGTCGACAGGCTGTAGTTCAAAAACAATCCTGAATTATCATTTCCTGTGTAACACTGTATATAATCTCCATCCCGTATTCCAGGCACATCAAGCCATACAGTATTCATTATCTTTCTTCCATCATCATCAAAATAACACAGATCAGCCTTTGTATACTGCTGGTACACCTTCTCAACACGTACATTATCGTTTTTATCTTTATGGTTGCTCCACTCATTCCTGACAAACAACACTGCCATCATAACAATGGAAAATATACATATAACTGTCATAATTCCAAATATTACTTTAAGCCTCATGAACCGGTTCCTGCCTCGAAGATTTTTCATGTGCACTATATTGTTTGATGCTAGATTCTCCTGAGTCAGTTCACCCTGTTTTTTTCTTTCTTCTCCATATATAAGCTCATCCATCTGAACATCAAGTATCTCACATATACACACAAGTCTGTCAAGATCCGGATATGCCTTATCTCTCTCCCATTTGGACACTGCCTGTCTGCTTACACCTATCTTATCAGCAAATTCTTCCTGACTCAGTTCGGCTTTCTTACGATATTCCTGTATTCTGGATCCTATATACAACATCCTTTTTCCTCCTCTTAATAGTCGGCGTTTCTCTTAACTCTTCAAAATGAAACGGAGCCCCTGTCACTGCAACATAAAATGGCAAAGGACTCCTATGAAGTTTTCCATCAGTCCTCTTTTGTAGTAAAATTTGATGAGATACTCTGGTAATGAATCCATGTTTGTGACAGCAAATGTGTACATGTAAACCATCTGGTTTTCCGGCTTTTCACCCTTGCATACCACACGCCTTTCATAAGGCCATCAGCCAGTTTCACAGCTATGCCGTAAATAATCATATATATTTAATTCTCAATACCTAACCACATCATACTTCGGATTGCTCTCCTGATCCTCATACATGACAACAAGCTTGTCCTCACATACCATAATTGAAAAGATGTAGGTCGGATCAGTATATGCAACCGATTCATAGCAATCCGCATATCGATTTAGAACTTTTTCATTATTGCCATTCAAATCCGTCTGTATCAATTCTGTATTTCCATTTTCCTGTTTCAGATAAAACAGTTTATCACCATAGGAATTATACTCCAGCACATGTTCCGATATTGTCGTATACTGTGTTTCATTGGACTCTTGTTTCTGGTCTGTTTTCTCACACTTTTTTAACGTATACATCCCTTTCTCATCTGTACATAACAGATATCTGTTTCCATTTTTCCTGATACTTTTTTCACCATATTCATTATAGACAGCTTCTAGATAATAACTATCATCATCATAGATAATCTCAGCATAAAAATCCTTTGCACGACTATAAGTTTGACCAATAAATTTTCCCAGATATAATTCCTTCTTATCTATATTTATCTGATTATCTATTTTTACCCTATATACATCAAAATACTCATAATCATCGTCTACAGGAGTCTCATAATAGAGATATCCATCTTTTATTGCGCAATAAAAAGCTGAATCTGTATATGGTTCATCTACATTTCCATTTTCCACATTTATCCGGCTTAAGAAATAAGCATCCTGTAAATAATATGTAAAATATACATATCCATCATAATAATCTAACCGGATGAGCCAGCCGGTTTCCTCAATGTCATCCATCTCCCAAGCCTTCTTTATCTCATCGAACGTAATGATCGTCGACATTTTGCCTTCTTTATCTACCTTACAGATTGCATTCTCAGTTTTATGAAAGAAAAACAGTTCATCCCCATTTGCCACTGCACGCTCGTTGTAATTCATTACTTTATCCTCATATGTTGCATCCGGACCGTGTTCTTCTTTTGAATATGCACCATAGAATGATTTGTAATTATTGTAAATAACAAAATTCTTTCCAACAAAAAATGCGGATACACACACGAACGCAATTCCCACAACCAGAGACGATATATGAACCGCTTTGGTCTCCTTATCAAACAAATTCTTATTTCGTCGATACTCGTATATGTGGATAAGCAAAACAATTATCATCACTGCTATTCGCACAAAATACAAAACTGTACTTTGTTCTGCATAGACATGTGCCTTAAAACAATACAGATTGCTTATAAAATCGACAATCAAAACTACGATTATTGTCACATCTGCGAACAAATCCAGACGCGCCGAAGTTTTTTCATTTACCTTCTGCATAATCCATGCCAGAACATAGCACACCAATGCGCAGGTAAATAACACTTTCAGTCCTAGCCAGAAATTTGCACCATACACTTTAACAAAATCATCCAGATTGCAAAGTCTGGCATACTTCGTGTAAAAAGCAAGCCCAAATGGATATTCTTCTCTCCACAATGGTGATGCACCAATTAACTGTTTCAATGCCTGACATGCCACAATCATTGCAATCAGACGTACAAACCAGATTCTGTGATATGTGATTATTTTCTTCTGTTCATCTTCCAGCATTATACTCCCCCCCTGTTTTCGTTCTTTTACTTTATTTCAATTTTTGTAACCATATCAAGTATACACAAAATACATATACTTGTCATTCACAAAATGGAGTCAAGCAAAAAAATCCCCTACACTCCATTATGAAGTATAGGGGATTCTTTTATTTGATTACGAAATCAAAATGTCTACCATATGTGGTGTATCCTACTTATTAGCGATTGCAGCCTGAGCAGCAGCAAGTCTAGCGATAGGTACACGGAATGGTGAACATGATACATAATCAAGACCAATCTTGTGGCAGAACTCAACGGATGAAGGATCTCCACCGTGCTCACCACAGATACCGATATGAAGCTTTGGATTTACTGGCTTACCAAGCTTAACTGCCATATCCATGAGCTTACCAACACCTGTCTGGTCAAGCTTAGCAAAT
>ENA-OPCM01001868-OPCM01001868.1-human-gut-metagenome-genome-assembly--contig:-NODE-1868-length-12942-cov-3.037402_pt1 | contig 12942 bp, 9 predicted proteins | sample MGYA00241252_ERZ501484 | MGnify/ENA primary metagenome ERZ501484 (study PRJEB25962, sample SAMEA2042583) | human gut metagenome | biome: human gut; feature: human-associated habitat; material: faeces...
TCGCCGCCGGAGATCATCAGTTGGTAGGCAGAGCGCAGGCTGCGCGATGGAATCGCTGAATAGCACAAAGGCATGTTGGAGTCCAGATGTGAAAAAAACGGCAAAGCAGATAAAATTCGCTTTACCGTTTTATAGCAATTCAACTTCTTCATGTAACAGCAACAGCGTTGAATTGCATATCGCAAATTGCTGTTTTAACGTTCCACTAACTTTTTGCCTTGCAATCAAGAAAGCACGTCTGCTAAACGCTCTACATTGAAAATATAATCGTACACTGCTATAATAAAATTGTGGTATTATCACCAAAAATTCAAGATGCAAAGCGTTTGCGATTGGCAAACATTCAGGAGGAACGCATGGTAACAGGAGCCATTAAAAATAAGGTAGACAAGATCTGGACGGACATCTGGGCAGGCGGCATCACCAATCCGCTGACCGTCATTGAACAGCTGACCTATCTCATGTTCATCCGGTCACTGGACGAGAAAGAGCTTGCCACCGAAGATTTTGAGAACATGGCGGGCGAAAAGATGGAGCACATCTTCCCGGCCAGCGCGGCAGGGCAGTCTATGCGGTGGAGCCGCTTCAAGGATAAAGATTCCCGCGAAATTTTCCTGACCATGCAGCAGCGGGTGTTCCCTGCCATCAAAAAGATGAAATATGGCCGTCTGCCGGACTTTGACGCAAACGGTGAGCTGGTGGAGATCGCAGACGACCCCACCCGCCCGGACGAGGGCAACACCGCCTTTGCGCGGTATATGGACGATGCCATGTTCCTGATCCCCACGCCGCAGGTGCTGCAAAAGATCATCACCGGGCTGGAGGATCTTTACACCCACGACATCGCCGACCTTGATATGCAGGGCGACCTGTACGAGTATATGCTGGGCAAGCTGGCAACCGCAGGGCAGAACGGCCAGTTCCGCACGCCCAAGCACATCCGTGACATGATGGTGGAGCTGGTTCAGCCCACGCCGGACGACTTCATCTGCGACCCTGCCTGCGGCACGGCAGGCTTTCTGGTATCCAGCGCACAGTACCTCCGCGCCCACTACGAGGACAGCATGACCCCGGAGCAGTGGCAGCATTTTGCCGGCCCGATGTTCACCGGCTTTGACACGGACCGCACCATGCTGCGCATTTCGGCCATGAACCTGATGCTCCACTCCATCACGAACCCGGAAATCGACTACAAGGACAGCGTGTCGAAGCAAAACTCCATTTGCAGCAAGTACACCGTTTGCCTTGCGAACCCGCCGTTCAAGGGCACTGTGGATGCCGAGAGCATCAACGACGACCTGAAAGCCGTCACCAACACCAAAAAGACGGAACTTCTGTTCCTTGCGCTCTTCCTGCGGATGCTCAAAACCGGCGGACGCTGCGCCTGCATCGTGCCGGACGGCGTGCTGTTCGGTTCCAGCAAGGCGCACCAGAGCATCCGAAAAGAACTCATTGAAAACCACCAGCTGCGGGCGGTCATCTCCATGCCCTCCGGCGTGTTCAAGCCCTACGCAGGCGTGTCCACGGCGGTGCTGGTGTTCACCAAGACCGGCGCGGGCGGCACCGACAGGGTGTGGTTCTACGATATGAAAGCCGACGGCTTCTCGCTGGACGACAAGCGCACCGAGGTGAAGGAAAACGACATCCCGGACATCATCGCCCGGTTCCAGAACCTTGATGCCGAAGCCGACCGCAAGCGCACCGAGCAGAGTTTCTTTGTGCCCAAAGAAGAAATTGCCGCCAACGGGTACGATTTGTCCATCAATAAGTACAAGGAGACCGAGTATGTGCCGGTGGAGTACCCCTCGACCACGGAGATCCTTGCCGACCTGCATGAGCTGGAAATGGAGATCACTAAGGGTCTGGCAGAGTTGGAGGAGATGGTGTGATGAAAAAACTTCTTCCAGAAGTCTGTACTATTCAGTATGGATTTCCTTTTGACTCTGCAAAATTTTCAGATAGTAATGGAATGCCGCTTATCAGAATCCGCGATGTGGTAAGGGGATATTCTGAAACCTATACAACAGAAGAATATAAGAGTGAATATATCGTACACGAAAATGATTTACTCATCGGCATGGATGGTGAGTTTAACATTGCAAAGTGGGGAAAAACACCCGCGCTTTTGAATCAGCGAGTTTGCCGATTAGCACCAAACGATAGCATTGATAAAGACTACTTATTTTACTTTATGCCCATTGCACTAAAGCGAATCGAAGAAAAAACGCCGTTTGTCACAGTAAAGCATTTGTCTGCAAAAGAGTTGAACAAAATTGAAATTCCTATTTTGCCCTTAGAAGAACAAAGAAAAATTGCAGAAACGCTGAGCAAGGTCGATGAATTGATAGCATTTCGAGACCGGCAACTTGCTAAACTGGATGAGCTGGTAAAGGCGCGGTTTGTGGAGATGTTTGGAAATCCAATAGAGAATACGATGAATTGGCCCAAAAAGCTATTGCGAGATATCACAACAAAAATCGGGTCGGGAGCAACGCCAAAAGGTGGAAGAGAAAGCTATCCAAATGCGGGAGTCTCTTTGATTCGCAGTATGAATGTATATGACGGACAATTTCTGTATAAAGACCTTGCACATTTGACAGACGAACAAGCAACGCAGCTTAATGGAGTGACGGTTGAAGCGGAAGATGTCTTAGTTAATATTACAGGTGCGTCAGTTGCACGGTCATGTGTGGTTCCGAAGGACGTATTGCCTGCTAGAGTAAATCAGCATGTGGCAATAGTTCGGTGCAACAGAGAACTATTAAATCCTATTTTTACAAATAAAATGTTTATAAATAACGAGTTCAAGAAAGCACTTTTAAGCATTGGCGAATCTGGTGGCGCAACAAGACAGGCGATAACAAAGAAACAACTAGAAGAACTCTCAGTTGTTGTTCCTCCTCTTTCCATTCAAAATGAATTCTTCACCTTTTCGGAGTGCGTAGACCAGCAGAAGCAGACCGTACAGCAGAGCCTTGATAAGCTGGAATTGATGAAAAAGGCACTGATGCAGGAATATTTTGGGTAACTCCCTCAGTCACCTGCGGTGACAGCCCCCTCAAGGAGGGAGCCTTTGACGTTGCGGTTACGAAAAGCCTCCCTCCTTGAGGGAGGTGGATGCGAGCGAAGCGAGCAGACGAAAGGAGTTTACATGTAAAATGCTACCAGACTTTAGGTAAAAGGGTGTGCAACAGTAGATTTTAGCAGTATAATGGAAGAAAAAGGAAGTGCCATGCTGTATGTCAGAAGCCATTTGGGTTGCAATTATTGGATTGGTCGGCGTTGTAGTAGTAGCAGTTATCAATGGAGTTTTTGGGTTGATAAAAAAGCCGGAGAAAGACAGCAAGAAAAAGTCTGAGGATAAAATAAGTGTCAATCAAACAGTCTCAGGCAATAACAATACTGTAATTGGAGTGCAAACAGATAAACGGGAGAAATCATAATGAGCGAAAATCTTGAAGTTAATCAAAATGCAGCTTTTGGTTCCCACCATAATACTTTCGCTGGCACAGTAAACAATTATGGTGTCCCTGCTGAGAATGTTGCAGGAATGGTAATCGAACAAACTTTCAAGCTGTTTCACCAGTACTTCCCTCTATTACAAAAAGAAGCTTTAGAAGAAGTGCATAGAATGCTTCAAGAAAAATTGAAGAATATTCCCCCAGAAGATATTGTTCAACCTAGTCCAAGAATTGCAATCCCTTCATTGCAAAATGCGAGTATCACAGAAGAAAGTGAAGTAAGAGAACTCTACGCCAGTCTGCTTGCAAACTCAATGAACAAAGTTGTCAAAGATGGTGTTCATCCTGCATTTATTGAAATTATAAAACAACTTTCGCCTGATGAGGCTAAGATTTTGCGGTATATGAGTATTTTCTCTTCTGTGCCAACAATTTCATTACGAGCTGAAAATAAAGACCAGTCTGGAATAACCGTTATCAATTGTTTCTCAAACATTGGAGAATTGATGAAATGCGAAAAGCCATATGACATTGGAAAATACTTTGATAATTTGGAAAGATTGGGCGTGATAAGAAGAAGTGGTGCTTTTGAATCTTTTACAGACAAAAGTATCTATGAGCCATTAAAAAGCCATGAATTTATCAAAGAAAAAGAACATAGTATTCAAAATTCTTTGGATCGTAATATACCAAACATTTTAGAAGGCTTTGTTGAAATCACAAGTTTCGGACGTGCTTTTTGTGACACTTGCGTCACAGTTGAATTGAATATAACTATTGCAACTTGACATTACAGAAAGGAGCCCTCCCATGTCCAACTTCTCCTATCTCTCCACCCGCCCCGAATATTCCCTCTTCGCTAATTCTGCCATCGAGGCCGAGAAAGTGTTCTCCACCTCCCCGGCGATGTGCGCGGTGGGATGCCGGAAGGCGTTGGAGCTGGCGGTGAAGTGGGTGTATGCGGCAGACAAGACCATCACGATGCCCTACAAGGACAACCTGCAATCCCTTCTGCACGAGCCGAGCTTCCGGTTCGCAGTGGACCGCAATGTGTGGAGCGTGCTGCCCAGCATCGTGAAGGCGGGAAATCTGGCGGTACATACGGGGCGTAGCGTGTCGGCGGCGGATGCAGTGTTCAGCCTGCGGGGGCTGTTCGACTTCATCCAGTGGGTGGATTACTGCTACGGCACGGACTATGTGGAGCGCTCCTTTGATGAAACGGCCATCCCCGGCGAAAAGGTAGCACTGGACGAAAAGAAGATCCGGGAGCAGGAAAGCCTGCTGACCCAGAAAGATGCCGAACTGGAAGCCTTGCGCAAGCAGGTGGAGAGCCTTTCGGCGGCGTACACGGCCAGCAAACAGCAGAACCAGCAGAGCCGCAGTTTTACCGCCGCCGACCTGACCGAGGCCGAGACGCGGCAGAAGATCATCGACATCGACCTCAAGGCCATGGGCTGGAAATTCACCGGGCCGGACGCCGATGTGCGCACCGAGTACGAAGTGGACAACATGAACGGCGTGCTGGGGCAGAAGGGCTATGCGGACTATGTGCTGATGGGCAAGGACGGCTTGCCGCTGGCGGTCATTGAAGCCAAGCGCAGCACCAAAGACCCCAACATCGGGCGCAAGCAGGCTCAGCTTTATGCAGACTGTCTGGAGCAGAAGTTTGGCCGCCGTCCGATGCTGTTTACCACCAACGGCTACACCACCTATTTCTGGGATGAGCAGAGCGGCCCGCAGCGTGCCGTGAGCGGGGTGTTCTGCAAGGACGACTTGCAGAAGCTGATGAACCGCCGCACCGAGAAAAAGCCGCTGGACACCATTGCAATCGACGACAAAATCACCGACCGCTACTACCAGAAAAACGCCATCCGGGCAGTCTGCGCCCATATTACGCAGGGCTTCCGGCGCAATCTGCTGGTCATGGCAACGGGCACAGGCAAGACCCGCACCGCATCCAGCCTGACCGATGTGCTGAGCCGGGGCGGTCATGTGACCAACGTGCTCTTTCTGGCGGACCGCACCGCGCTGGTCAAGCAGGCAAAGGACGACTTCAAAAAGTATCTGCCGGACCAGTCGCTGTGCAACCTATGCTCCTCCAAGGACGATAAGACCGCGCGCATCGTGTTTTCCACCTATCCCACCATGCTCAACGCCATCGACAACGCCAAGACCAAGGACGGCGTGCCGCTGTTTTCGCCCGCCCACTTTGACCTTATCATCGTGGACGAGAGCCACCGCAGCATTTTCAAGAAATACCGCGCCATTTTTGATTATTTCGATGCGGTTCTGGTGGGTCTGACCGCCACCCCGAAAACCGACGTGGACCGCAACACCTACGACTTTTTCGAGATGGAACACGGCATCCCCACCTACGCCTACGATTACGACACGGCGGTCTACACCGACCATGTGCTGGTGCCTTACTACAACTACGAGGTCAAGACGAAATTCACAGAAGAGGGCATCCACTACGACCAGCTTTCACCGGAGGACAAGGCCCGCTACGAGGACGATTTTGCCGAGGACGACACCCTGCCCACCTTTATCCCATCCGAAAAGCTGAATAAGTTCATCTTCAACGCCAACACCGTGGACACGGTGCTGCAAGACTTGATGGAACGGGGCATCCAGACGGCAGGCGGCGACCGCATCGGCAAGACCATCATCTTTGCCCAGAACAAGCGCCACGCGGAGTTTATCCGGGAACGCTTTGGCAAGCTCTACCCGCAGCTGGAGACCCAGTACCCGGGATTCATCCAGCGGGTGGTCTGCGATGATGCCTATGCACAGTCCATCATTGACGACTTCAAACAGCCGGACAAGCCGCCGTTTATTGCGGTCTCGGTGGATATGATGGACACGGGCATCGATGTGCCGGAGTGCGTGAATCTGGTGTTCTTCAAAAAAGTGCGCAGCAAAACGAAGTTCTGGCAGATGATCGGCCGTGGTACGCGGCTCTGCCCATCCCTTGCCTGCGTGGATGCCATCGACGGCGAATATACGGGCAAACGGCGTTTTCTGATCTTCGACTACTGCGGCAACTTTGAATTTTTCCGTCAGAAACCCAACGGCTACGAGAGCGCGGACACCAAGAGTCTGTCCGAGAGCATTTTCTGCAAGCAGGTGCGCATTGCCGCCGCGCTGCAGGATGGAGCCTATGGGGACGAAAAATACCAGAACTGGCGCAAGATTTTAACAGAGACCTGCCGTGCCGAGGTGGGAGCGCTGAACCCGGAGCTGGTATCCGTGCGGCTGCACCGACAGGCCGTGGAACACTATCAAAAGCCGGAAGCCTTTGTCAGCCTGACTGAAACGGACAAGGGTACTCTGATGAAAGAGGTGGCACCGCTCATCTCGCTGGACGATAAGGACGAGGCCGCCAAGCGGTTCGATAACTTTGTGTATGGCTTGCTGCTCTGTGAACTGGAAGGTCTGCCGGGGCTGGGCCGCGCCCAGAAACAGCTGCGCAGCACAGCGGCAATGCTGGAAGGGAAAGCTACCATCCCGCAGGTGCAGGCAAAGCTGCCCCTCATCCGCGAGGTGCAGACAGACGAATTTTTGACCTCGCATGATCTGCTCCGCTTTGAGGAAATGCGGCAGGAACTGCGGGAGCTCATCAAGTTTCTGGTGGACGGTGTAGAAGGGCAAAAGCCTGTCTACACGGCCCTTGCCGACCCGGTACTGGAACAGACCGAGGGCAAAACGCTGGATCCCGGCTACGATTTCGGCGAGTACCGGGAACGTGTGAACCGCTATATCATGGAGCACCGCAGCGATACGCTGGCCATCCACAAGCTGACCCAGAACATTCCGCTTTCCCGGGGCGACTATACCGAGCTGGAACATATCTTTACCTGTGAGCTGGGCAGCAAAGAGGACTATGCACGGGAGTTTCGGGATACACCCTTTGGTCTGCTGGTGCGTAAAGTGGCAAAGCTGGACCACGATGCTGCCATGCAGGCATTTTCCAAGTTCATCAACGACGAATCGCTGAATGCGAAGCAGATCGCGTTCGTGCAGAAGGTCATTCATTACATCGAGCAGAACGGTTATGTGGAAAGCAAAGCGGTGCTGATGAAACCACCCTTTGACCAACCCATCCTGTTTACCCGCCTGTTTGATGGCAAAACAGGGAGTGAACTGATGGATACGATCAATTCGGTGAAAGAGAATGCCACCCATGTGACGGCATAAAGTAGTGGAATGTACTGATAAAAACCGGTATAATTCAGGACTATCGAAAAATGAATATCCTGCAACGCAGGATGGCAAGTCAGGGAATTTTGAACGATACGCAAACGACTCTGGCTGATTACCTGATGAGCATCGCACAAATTTCCGTGGAGGATGCCGGAGCGATTTATATCGAGTTGAGCAGCATCCGCGGAAATTTTATGGCAAACATCATTCTGCGCATGATTGAAAATTATTACTTCCTGCCCGATATGGCGCAGAAACTGAAAAACAAACAAGCACTGGTGGAAAGCGTAATTGCAAATGAACAGCTGGAGCCTTCCATTACGTCGTCCATCAAAGATGTGTACGATGACCTTGTCAACAGCAAACTGGATATGATCGAGGGCCTCGTGCCGATCTCTGCCATCCAGTATGATGCTAAGATGCAGGAAGCAGAAAGACTTTAAGGGGAGTGCGACTTGTAGGATTGCTTTAAATTATCGAGTTAATCCGCAGGCCGAATAGATTCACTCAAATCGAATGAAAACGAAAAAATGCCCGCTCACCGTGGAGATCCGGCTCCATCGGTGGGCGGGCATATCCAATAAAACACCAGGATACGATTATGCTTTTCGTACTTCAGCTGGGATCTTGTTCTGGCTCAGATATCCCACAGGGAGGGCGCAGAGGTGGAAACTGCGGCAGCACCTGCGCGCATGGCGGCCATGACGTCGGCTTTGTCCCGCAGCAGGCCGCCTGCAATGACAGGCACCTGTGTACGGGCGCTGATCTCGGCGATGACCCGGGGCATGATGCCGGGAAGGATCTCGACAAAATCCGGCTTGCCCTGCTCCAGCTGACCGGACAGGCTGGTCAGCGAGAGGGAATCCAGGATGAATGCCCGCTGGACGGTCAGCAGGCCGCGGTGGCGCGCCCGGCGGATCAGGGTCGGGCGGGTGGAGATGATGCCGTCCGGGTGGCACAGGGCGTTGAGGGAGTCCACCGCGATCTCCCGCGACGAAAGGCCGTCCACAAGGTCGATGTGAACCACGGCCAGTTTTCCGGCATCATGTATGCGGTGCACAAGCCCGTCTACGGTGAGCAGGGTGCTCGCCAGCAGAAAAACGGCGCTGCAGGGCGAGGCCAGCGCAGCAGTCAGGGCTTCGTCCGTTTTCACGGCGGCGATCACCGGTTCGTCCAGCAGGGTTTCAGCAAGAGGATGCATTGGATAAGACTCCTTTCGAGCCAGATTTACAGAGATAGGGAGCAATCAGAAGATACGGCCCTTTCAGAAAACTCTAAAAGGGCCGCACCATGCGCAAACCAAGTTTATAAAAAATTGAGGGGTTTGTAAAGAGGATTAAAGAGGCATTATTTATGTGCCTGCACGGCTGCATTATTTTTCTTCAGCAGTACAGCGCATGCTATGGTAACTACAAAGCCGATCGCGATCAGTGCGTAGACCAGAGCAGTGCCAGCGTACTGTGTTCCGGGGGTGTGCACGCGAATCTCGCAGATGCCCCACTCGCTGACAGCTGCAAGAACGCCGCAGAAGATGCCGCCAAGGTAGGGATTGCCTGTGTGCTGGTACAGGAGACGACAAATCAGGATCGCAACAAAGATGAAGCCGGGCAGCGCATACACTGCAGTTGCGGCAGAAGCCAGACCGCCGAACATCGGGTTCGAGCCGGTAGCCTTGAAGATGCCGTAAACGTAGCAGAGGACGAACAGAGTGGGAACCGATGCGATAAAGCTGATCAGAAGGTTAGAAAGCAGCTTGTTTTTGCCGAGCGCCGTGCTAAAGTTAAAACTGTTGACGCTGATGGACATGACAATGTAGTACACGAGATACATGGGTACAACAAGGAGCATACCCGGGATGCGGTTGGCTCCAAACTTCATAAAGCCCCAGTAAACGATCAGGAAGTTCACATCCACAAAATAGTCGACGGCAAAAACCATCAGGATCAGGGCAAAGACTGCAAGCAGGGCCGCGCCGATGGATTTGAGGAGTGCATGCCCGGAAATAGCGATGCCGGTATTCCGGAAGGAGAAACCGTGTTTTTTGCCGTAGGCCATGTACCACACCGTGCACAGAACAAGAGTCAGTGCGCCGCACAGCAGAGAGATCAGGCCGTGGTACGCAGGGTTGGCCGAGTGGAAAAGTGCATCACGGTAAGATGCCAGTCCCTGCTTGTTCAGGAATCGAATAATGAGGATGGACAGGACGGCACTGATGATCTGGATGCCCCAGAACCATGCAACTGCGTTCTTATCGCCAACTGGGCGAAGGTCCTGCTCGCCATTGTCGGCACACTGGAATGTCTTGACGGAGCTGACCAGCCAAACCATCAGAGACCCGGCAAACAGCAGCAGACCGGACAGGGCGATGATCTTGAAGATGTTCCAGATGGTATAGGTGTAGCTGCTGGCGCTCAGAGCAGTGCCAGTGGGCATAACACGGTTAAAGAAGGTCAACACACGGTTCATGACCAGCGGGGACCACCAACCAGCCATATGCGTCTCGTTAGAAACAAAGATCTGGCGGCTTCCGGTCTTTCCGCCGTAATCCTGCTCATAAACGGTCTCTGCCACGCGCTGTTCACTGGTGGTTGCGGGGTCGATACCGAAATACAGGAAGGACTGTGCACTGTTGTTGATCACATATTCTGCCGGGCTGGAAAGGTTGGCTGCATACTTGTTGGCGTCGTTGGAATAGGTACCGTTATCATTAGCTTTTTCCGAGAAGAAGAACTCGTCGTTCTTGTCTGCGAGAACTGCGACATCTCGGGCACCGTAAACATCGGTGTAGCCCTCGCTGTTACGCACGATGGGATCGCTGTGGGTCAGGAAAATGGCCTTGACAACATTCAGACTGTCGTTATCGCACTGCAGTGCTTCGCCAGCTGCCTTGCCACCGCGGGAGTAGCCCAGCAGCGAAACTCGGTCGGTATCAACGTATGGCAGAGTCACGCCGTAGCGTACCGCATCATAAAGGCCGCGGCCCTGGGTGAGCCATTCGGAGTCCGGCAGAGGTTCGCTTTCGCCCATGCCGTACATATCCACGCCGATCGCAACATAGCCGCGGCGGGCGAGCTCAATGCAGTAATGCTGCATTTCTTCTTTGTTGTTGTTTCCGCCATGCTGTACAAAAATAGCGGGCGCAGGCGTTTCAGCGGTGGCGTTTTCCGGAATATAAACATCCATCGCAAGGGTATGACCGGATTCGGATTCAATGGTAACGTTCCGGATGGTCGTTTTGCCGGAGTTCGTCTGTAAAATGAAAGAACCGGCAATGCCTACGATGATGAGCGCGATGCTGACGATGAGACTGATCAGCGGCCTTGAAAGTTTTTTCTCGTTCATATGGGGGACCTCCTTTTTGAATCTGATTTTTCCGTAATAAAAATGGGGACACACTGCATCTGGACGATACAGTGCATCCCCATCTCACTTCTCTTGGGATGCTTCTAGTATAGCGTTTTGTAACAAAATGTCAATAGAAACTAAACAATTAAAAAATATTTTGTGCGTGAACCATAAAGTCGGGCGAAAACTATCAATGCTCTGCCCAGTCGCAGCTTCGGCCAACAGCCTTGTGCCAGCCGGAGAGCAGACGGGTGCGCTCGGCCTCGTCCATCTGCGGGGCAAAGGTCATATTGCAATGCCACAGGCTGCGGATCTCGTCCCGGTCCTTCCACACGCCGGTGGCAAGGCCGGCCAGATACGCCGCGCCAAGGGCGGTAGTCTCCCGGATGGCCGGGCGCAGCACTTCCTTGTTCAGGATGTCGGACTGGAACTGCATCAGGAAGTGGTCGCGGCTGGCACCACCGTCCACCTTCAAGGTGCTGATGGTAATGTCGGTGTCCTTTTCCATGGCCCACATCAGGTCGGCGCTCTGGTAGGCGATGGATTCCTCGGCTGCGCGGATGATGTGGTTCTGGGTGGTGCCGCGGGTGATGCCCAGAATGGCACCCCGGGCGTACATATCCCAATAAGGTGCGCCCAGACCGGTAAAGGCGGGCACGATGTACACACCGCCGTTGTCCGGCACCTTCTGGGCGTAGTACTCGGAATCGCAGCTGTCCTGGATCAGGTGCATCCCGTCCCGGATCCACTGGATGACCGCGCCGCCCACAAAGACGGAGCCTTCCAGCGCATATTCTACCTCGCCGTCAAGGCTGATGGCAATGGTGGTGACCAGACCGTTCTTGCTCTGGTAGATCTTGTTGCCGGTGTTCATCAACAGGAAACAGCCGGTGCCGTAGGTATTTTTCACGTCGCCGGGCTTAAAGCAGCCCTGCCCGAACAGCGCGGCCTGCTGGTCGCCTGCAATACCGGCCACCGGCACGTCCACGCCCTGAATGTTGGTGTAGCCGTACACCTCGCTGGAGTCCTTCACGCTGGGCAGGATGCAGCGGGGGATGTCCAGCGCCTTGAGCAGGGTGTCGTCCCAGTCCAGCGTGCGGATATTGTACAGCATGGTGCGGCTGGCGTTGGTGCGGTCGGTGACGTGCACTCTGCCGCCGGTCAGCTTCCAGACCAGCCAAGTGTCCACCGTGCCGAACAAAAGCTCCCCGGCCTCGGCCTTTTCCCGCGCACCGGGGACGTTTTCCAGGATCCACTTGATCTTGGTGGCAGAGAAATAGGCGTCCGGCACAAGGCCAGTGTTTTCCCGGATATAGTCCGCCATGCCGGGGGTCTTGAGCAGCTCGTCCACAAGGGGTGCGGTGCGGCGGCACTGCCAGACGATGGCGTTATACACCGGGCGTCCGGTGCTCTTGTCCCACAGGATGGTGGTCTCGCGCTGGTTGGTGATGCCAATGCCCGCAATGTCCTTGGGGTCTACGCCGCTTTGGGCGATTACCTCGTTCATCACGCCGTACTGGCTGGACCAGATCTCCATGGGGTTGTGCTCCACCCAGCCCTGATGGGGGTAGATCTGCTCAAATTCCCGCTGCTGCACGCAGACAATGTTCTGCTCGTTGTCAAACAGGATCGCCCGGCTGCTGGTAGTGCCCTGATCCAGTGAGAGGATATATTTGGTCTGGCTCATGATCTTCTCTCCTTGCTCTGAAGCTTGAGCGCAAAACAAAAAAGAGCGCACCAAACAAAGCTATCTGCTCTGTCTGTCGCTCTCCTGCTCTGCGCAAACATATTCTGTGCTTATTGTACACGCTCCGCAGGAAAAATACAAGCTTCTGCGCGATTTTTGGAGGTTCTGCACAAGGGGGCCGCCCCGCCGTTGAACACTCTGCCGAAAGGGTGCGCGGTGCAGCCGCTGCGGCTGTGAAAATGGGAC
>ENA-OPCM01001869-OPCM01001869.1-human-gut-metagenome-genome-assembly--contig:-NODE-1869-length-12940-cov-3.342103_pt1 | contig 12940 bp, 10 predicted proteins | sample MGYA00241252_ERZ501484 | MGnify/ENA primary metagenome ERZ501484 (study PRJEB25962, sample SAMEA2042583) | human gut metagenome | biome: human gut; feature: human-associated habitat; material: faeces...
TACGGTGCAGGCGATATTACCCGTCAGGTTACCACCACCTGGAGGGAACTTTCCTCAAAAACGAGATCAGCGAGGGTACATGGAACGACATAACCCACTTCGAGGGTAATGCCAATGCCTTCCGTCTGCTTGCCCACAGATTCAAAGGGCGTCGCGACGGGGGATTCGTAATGACATACTCCACGCTCGCCTCGATAGTGAAATATCCGTTCGAATCGGCTCTCGCCGGAGACCACGGCAAATTCGGATTCTTCTGCACGGAGAAGGAGATATATCAGAAAATAGCCGATGAATTGGGCATTATCCGTCATTCTCAGTCTGGCGCTCCGCTTGCCTATGCCCGTCATCCGCTGGTGTATCTGGTGGAAGCGGCTGACGACATCTGTTATGAGATAATGGACATTGAGGATTCTCACAAACTGAAGATTCTTTCGTTCGAGCAGACAAAGGACCTCCTGCTCGGATTCTTCGATGAAAGCGTGAAAAACAGTATCGAAAAGCGTATCAAGGACGAAGGAATCACCGACGACAACGAGAAGGTGATTTATATGCGTGCCTGCGTGATAGGCAAATTGGAGAACGTGTGTGCGAGGGCATTCATCGACCACGAGAAGGAGATTCTCGACGGCACTTTCAAGGGATGTCTCATCGACCACATCCCGGAACCTCAGCGAGAAGCATACAAAAGGTGCACAGAGGTGTCGTTCAACAGGATATACAAGAGCAAACCGGTGCTCGACGTGGAACTGAGCGGTTTCAAGATTATGGAAACGCTGATGGAGATAATGACCGAAGCTGCAGTGCATCCCGACAGGTTCTACTCCAAGCAGCTGATAAGCAGGGTGAGCAGCCAGTATGACATCACGTCGCCGAATCTGGAGACGAGAATCATGGCGGTAGTCGACTATATCAGCGGCATGACCGACGTGTATGCTCTGGACATTTACCAGAAGATCAACGGTATAAGCCTGCCTATAGTATAGGCATCCGAAAGACTAGTGAATTGGTAGTCTAATGAATATTTTGCACCTTTATATGTAAAAATCAAACAGTTACAAAGATATTAATTAGACTACCAATTAAAAAGTTACTGGAGTATTATAGATAAATTTTACAAACATTTTGAATGATGTAAATTATGTCTTTAAATTCTTGATTCATTAGCGAATCTGATCAGAACCATAATATATTCCATTGATACTTTCACATTCATATATATCATCTATATCTTTATCTTCTTCCTTACACACTGGCACATCGTAATATATCGTACCTGTTATGTCTGCCCATGATGCCATTCCCATTTCATCTATCATCCGCTGATTAAATGATAAAGGTAAATTGAACACACTTCCACGCTTCAATTCTACAGAATTCGGTTCTCTGAAGCCATTGTAATGAGTATATATTTTATATATACTGTCATTCTTTTCAGCATAAATGAAGAAAACATTGTTTTCTTTCTTCACAATTTTTTTTACCGTATAGAAATTTTGCGGACAATAAGTCTCTTCTGAACATCCGCAAAATATCAGAGATAAAAGTACAAATAATAATTGAAATTTCATGTCGTTATGGATATTTTTGAAATTACTTAACAAAGTTATTGTATCTAAGAAATAGCACAAATTAAGTCTGTCCATTTCACACCTCCATTTCTTATTCTGATAACGGAATACGAATTGCTGTTCATGTCTGTTTTAACAACTTATTCTTTACCATCACAATGATATACATTATCAATAATGTTATTATTGGTCTTATGATTATGTCGTGGAGTAGGATTAAGATTGTCTCAACAGTACCAACTGGCAAATAAAACGCAATTAATACAAATATCAAGCTTTCCGTTATTATATAATAATGCTTAAACATTTCTTTTCTTATTTCCTTTATCAAAAAGGAAAGAAAATATATTTCAACATTAATCATTGAGAAAAATGCCATAAATAAGGGTTGGTATATTTTAAATGCATCATCCTTTATTCTATAAAAGAAACTACATTCGACAATAGTATAGAACAGTGTGAACACTATGGGTATAAGGTAGTATTCCAGTATTTTAGAAATGACAAATTTTCTCCATCGCCTTTTCATATATTCTGTCTTTAAATTCTTGATTTTTTATTGCTCTTTTTTGTTCATTCTTTGTCCATGCCTTTATAGTTCCAAAACCTGTAACTATTCCTCTTATTCCTTTTCTATAGTCATTCCAAGCCTTATTCGAGGTTTGGAAACTTGTCATGCCCTATTGCTGAATAGTTACAGCAAATCATTTTTTCTTTAACAAAAAACTATCTGATAGATTTTGATAATACGATATAATATTTTGTGTCTCGGTATCATACTTCCCAAGATTATACTTTTTAAATACGCTACGTATTGATTTGCAAACATCACTACAAGTAGCATATTCGTGATATTTATCAGCCATAACCATGGCATAATATAATATTTCTTCAGGATGACCTGTCTTAAGAAAATATTTTTTCAGATATATGTAAGCTTGCATATTGCCGTTTCGTGCTTGGATACGCAAATCATCAACATTTTTGTATATTAGTGTATCTCTCACTGTATAAGAGACAACATCTTGTTTCTTTTCGATATGATATTGAGAAGACACAACAAAGCCAACAGCAAAACCCAGACATACAAAAAGAAATATATTTTTCATATTCACTTATTTAATTTATAATAATTATAGTCAGATATAGATTGAGCATCTCCTCTACGAGCACCTTCTTCCAAATGCTTGATTCCCAAACGATATGTGTATTCGCCAATTGTGTCTCTTGTCAGATACCGATATATATAAGACTCCGCTTCTTTAAGTTTAAACTGATTTGAAGCAATCAATGCATATATCAAGCCTTCTTCTTCAACTGGAACATATAGATATTTAATCATTAGATCTTCAAATGACTTATGATCTTTACTTTTCATAAAATTAAGTTTGTCCGAGTCTGTAGGCTGGACAAAAATAGCCAAGCAACCTTTTTCAAGTTGTTTTTCTTTAAAGACTATAACATTTTTATATTTTACATGAGATGAACTTTCTTTATTATCTTTGCCATAGAAAATTAATACGGAAATAACAGCACCTACTATAAAAGATATTATTTCCAAAATTTGCTCCATAAATCTAAATCTTCCCATTTTAAACTATCTAAACTGTTGAATTCATCCGTTCCTGGAACATTGTTGTTCCCATCGTACTCATTTAGTAATTTTCCATTTTTAAACTCTTTCCAATTTTTACCATCATCTATTCTCATTGTCCCTGTCTTACAATATATACTAATTTCTGACTCTGGGGCAAAAATGGAAATATCTTTAATATCAGATGATATATTTTGCGCAAAAGAAGGAAGTCCATACTGTGATTTTCCTGTATCACATGAAAAGAGAACAATTTCTATTTGTTTGTTTAGAATGTATCTATTTTGCCAAACTTGACTATTCTGATTGAGAAATTCAATAAAATCATTCGAATTAGCATAAAATTTATTCGTACCATTATAATTTAAGCGAATGCCTGTCGAATTGCCATGTCCAAATAATATAATAGCATTATAAGTATCGTTTATAAAATTTATATATGTTTCCGTTGCTTCTTGCTCTTTTGGCTTTGTTGTATCAAAACCATTTATAACTTCATTTCCATCTTTGTCTATATTCTTTATGGGATTGTTCCTGCAATAAGCATACGGACTGACCTCATAGTCTTCTTCACATTTCGGGTCCATCCTATCCCACACTGGCAATGCCGAGAAGTATTGTCTTGCTCCGTAGTCATAAGTGTTCAGTCCAGCGACTCTGTCAAGCTCCTTGCCGTTATACTTGTATTGCTGCAAGCTCGCATTGAGCCCGGCATCGTTGAATGTACCGCCGAAGGGATAGTAATGCGTTATCTGCTCGACCGTTCCGTCTTCACTTGTTACAGTACGGTTGTTGCCAAGATGGTCTTGGGTATAGTAATGGAATATCGGTTCTGACGTATCTTTGTTAAATGTGCAGTATCCGCCGGGGAACAAGACCTTGTCGACCTCCCCGTTCTTGTATATGATGTTTCCGCTATATTCGGTTTTGCCAATCACTATCAGACTTGGCCGCTCTGCAATCTGGGGATCCGAAAACGATGGAACATCAGTTGTCACGCTGTCAGTACCACTGCCAATTCCAATAGCGCCATTGGAGTTCCCTTTCCTGCCGATATATTTCAAACCGTATTCCCTTGACAGAAGCGTTCCGTCAGGCAGGTAAGAGTATGTCGTGGAATTCCCGTCATTGAATTTAATGTGTCTCGGATAGTCAAGATTATCATAGCGGATGGTCATCCCCCTGTTCAAGTCCTTTGTCAAAGCCCCCACACCGTTGTATTCATACTCGACCGTTTCGTTAGCCACATCAATGAAGTTGAACGACGAGTATTTGTTTGCCGGCAATGCGTCATCAACTACGCTCAACAGTTGGTTGCCGTTGAGCTTTATATGGAGGTTGTCTATCTTTCCGTATTCACCGTCGTCTTTCCTTCCTCTACGCTGAAAGCGTTTCATCGCTCCGTTGGCGGTGTATTCAATTACCTTCTCGTTATAACGGTTCTGCTTGTCTGACAAGGAAGGCGTTTCGCCGTAAACGGCTTCCTTCAGCCTGTCAAGTCCGTCGTACTCGAATTTGTAGCCTCTGACCTGTCCGTAATCTGAAGTAGACCACAACTGACTGCTGATGTTGCCGTTATAACACGGTGTGCCGACACCGTCGGTATAATGCAGTTCTTCATGAAAATCCTTGCTGTCGATATTTGTCGGCCAGCCCTGTATGTTGTAGTCATAGGATACGGCTCCGGCATTGCCACCTCTTCTGACCTCTTTTATCCTTCCCAGATCGTCATATTCGAAGCGTTGCGTGGTTTCTTTCTTGCCGTTGACGGAAATGGAAGTAGAAAGCAATTTGTCGGTTTTCTTGGAATAAACGTTTTCTATTATTTGCGATGCGACAAGAGTCTTGCCGCTGCCATTGACAGAATATTCGTCAACAAAGACTTTTACCGGTTTCCCTGTATATGAATAATCCGTATGTGTACAAGTCAACCTCTTGCCGACTTGAAGCCTTCGGATATCAACAGGCTGCCCCTTGCCGTCGTAGAAGGACACTTCGATTACCTTTCCGCCGCCGCTTGCCTTCTGAACCTTTCCCGTCTGTAACCCCAATGCACAGTTTCCCTTCACCTGAAAGTCGGGAACGAGACTTCCAAGTTCTGCAGAATACCTCTGCAGAAATGTATAGTTGTCGTAATAGTTCACTGTCTCAAGGTCTGGATTGGTTATTTTATCAGATAACGGAATAACGTATCCTGTATAACAAATTCCATCGACATTTTCTTTATATCCTGCGGTATTCACCTCTTCACTCCTGTTGCAGCCATTACACACACCTTGCATGGCAAGTCTGCCGAGACTGTCATAGAGAAAAAAACGATACATGCCATTATCCCGAAGAGCGGCATCCTGAAAGAACGAAACTCTGTCTCCCCTGTCATACCAATACTGTGTGTATTCACATCCGGGTAAAATCTTCTTTACTACATTTCCCCTTCCGTCATAGCGGTATTCGTAGGCATACTTTTCCTTATATCCGGAGTATTGGTATTCCGGTGACAGGACATACCGCAGTTGTCCTAGGTCGTTGTAAACGAAGTATGTGTCGTTGTTGTTCTTTCCGTCATTACGCCTTTCAAGGACTTTTCTTCCCAGCTTGTCTGTAAATATGGCAATGCTGTGACCGTCCTCGTCCGTAGTCTTTTCTCCCTGCAAAGAACAAGGCTTATAGAATCCTCCATCGACAAGTGTAATCTTGTCAAGAGGAGCGGAGAAGAGACGTACGTCATTCTTTCCGTTGCCTATGCGCTCAACGCTTTTCCCTTTTTCTTTCCATTGCGTTCCGGGAGTAGACGTAAAAATGGTTCGGTCAAGCGCATCATATTTTATGTCGCTATATGCCTTGCTGTCATTGTATGTATTCTGTGCAAGTGCGGCAATATTGGTTTCTTTCAGAGACTTGTCTCCAATATCAGCAACAACAGGCAACCAGGCTCTGCTTTTCCTTCCTTTGCCGTCATACGAAGAGAACTTATGGACGAATTCCCCTTCCTCATTTATCCCATCCGAAGCATCGTCAAGCGGTCTGCCTAAACCATCGGCGTATTGGACCAAAGTATTCGCACATGTTTCATCTGCAGAAAGGATATTGGTTGTCCTGACGTAATTGTCTGTATTACTTTCGGCGGCAGTGCTATTGCTATAGTTGTAGCCGAACGTTTGCTTCATTCCCCAGCCGTCACTCACGGATGAGAGTCTGCCTGCATTGTCATATCCGTACTCTACGGTATATCCGTTCCGGTTTCTGACGGATGCCACGCCGCATAAAGGTTTCCATGTGTATCCAGCCATCATCTGACCATTATGTACATGCATTGTGGGGTACATACCGCCATATCCCCAAATAAGGCTGTCAACATCGCAAGAGTTTGTGACGAGCCTGGTAAGGTTGCCATATCTGTCATAATCATCGAAGCGGTATTTCTCATATTGCGCATTTCCCAGTATGGATTTGCTGATAATCTTCGGATAGACACAGTCGTTTTTCTCTGTATATTCTGTAATTTTACTTGTCAAGAAACTTCCGTCGCAGAATTCTTTAGTCTCAACCACAGCGTCATACATGTTGTAATCCTCAATCATCTTCTTGTGCCATTCGTCATCCAGATCAAAAGCGAACCTGTATTCTGTCATGTATTTCTTGCCGTCGCTGTTCTCGGCGGTAACACTTCTTGGATTGCTTGTTCTGAAAGTATTGTCATAGGTGTAAGACTCGGTTGTCGTGACGCCGGTGATGTAATCGGCTGTTTCTTTTGAAACAAGTTCTGCAGTAGACACATGGACGTTTACCGTGTCAATGAGGAAAGTATTTTCACCGATCCAATATGGAGCATATATTTTCATGCTTGGGTATGCGACACTTTCAATAGAGGAACCGAACCAGATGAGTGGAGTGAGTTTGACACCTGCAGAAAATGATTTGACCTTATTGTTTTTATAAGTATAGTAATTTTTTCTAAGACACTTGCCGTCCGCATCATACCATGATTCTGACGTCAACAATGGCGGTATGCTTCCATAATCATTAAGACAGGCGAATGACACCTGTGGGACTTTGGCTGACTCAGTCATACCACACAACTGCTCAGGCTCAGGAAAGCACGTATATTGGTATTCAACATGTTCTCCGTTAGAAAAGCTTTCTGTGACATCGGTATAGAATACATGGGAGTTGTTGAGCGGGAAAGCAGGAGTTCCGGCACATACCACGTTTTCATACAAGTGAAAATCTCCCCGTACGACAGGATTGCTCCCAAGTATATGATATGAGTCGTAGATCATCATTATTTCCGGGTGGTCGGTCATCTGGCGTGACATATTATATCCGAACATCCTTTTGACGCCATCAGAAGTAATTGATTTAATTCTTAGTCCACCAAAGTTATAGTCATTATTCTCATACTCAAACTGTGTCTGGCCTCCTGTCGGATAAGTTATGCTTGTCAATATGCCGAACTTTGTATAATAAAGGTCGGGATTCCTGTCTGCAAAATAACTCAAACGGAATTTTCTGTCTTCGCGGATGTTACTATACCTGCTTAGCACTCGTTGGTATAATTCCTTTGGGATAGAACAACAGTCGCTTCGTCCGTTATAATATCCCCAATAATCACTATAACAAAAAAAGGTGCCAAGAGTAAAGTTTATGTTCCTTGATAATGTTCTATAATTTGGAAATGTTCTATATGCAGTGTTATAATCGAACTCATATTCTCCAGTTTCAGAAAGATATAGACTACGAAGCATCATACGTCTGTTTTTTTCAGAATCTCCCCAATATGAATCATTTCCGAAATTCGCTGTTTTGACAGTGTCGCCATACATGTTTATGACTACAATGTCAGTAAGCCTCGTTTTCCATACGTCCTCACGGTCATTGGAATAATGAAACGTCACGATTCCACCATTCCATTCAATTGATGACACTACAGGTATCCTGTATAGAATTTCATTCTGATTTATGAAATATCTGCTCTCATCAGCCTTATCATACTCGTATCCATCGTCAGTCCAAGTGACACCATGGTATTTTGTTTGCCCGAAAGTTCCTGTCACTACATATTCCGTTCCATAGACAGTAGTATAGATTGCAGCATTCTCATACTTGATTTCAATGTTTCCTTTAGGCGTTTTAATCTCTGTCAGATACCAGGCTGAAACATCTGTGGTGTTCTCATCGCTTTTAACACCAGAAAACTCCTGACAGGAAAAAACATATACGTAACCGTTCGTATCCGTTATCCGAAAGAGACCTCCTTCAATATCCGTATCTCCATAAATGTCCATCCTGTTGAAATCCGTCGGTATAAATTTATTATCTGTGTATGAATATCTGAACATGCCGCTTTTCCCGGCAAAATTGTAAGTGTAACGGTCTGACTGCGTGTCATACGGGTAATAAGGATTACTGACGCCTGTTCCAAACAGAAGAGTTCTTAACATGGATGTGCCAGTGTCGTTTTTCTTAGCTTCATTCCTGATCTCTACAACTTTTTTATAATCAGTGTATTCATTGCTGGCACCGGTAAGGTCTGGTGCTCCAAATACTTGTCTTGTTATTGCCCCTCCGGCATTCAGTGTCCATCCGAGTCCTACTGTAGATGCTACGTCATCCACTTTTATTCCTGAAGCATGGTACGAAATACTGATAGGAAGAGTAAAATCTCCAAGTTTGATTTCATATATAGGAATTGTTATATCGGGGATTCCCGTGGCATGGCTTACCGGATATTCACCATATCGGGCGAGGGAGGCGGCTTGAGGTGACAGCGGAAGGATGTTGTCCAAGGGGGTATGTTCGGTTTCATCATCATAATTTGGTGACAAAGCCGGAACTTTTACCGTGTCTTGAAGTTGGACTGTAGAAACGTCTGGCTGCACTGGCTTTTGCGCATTGGCAACAGCCCCTGAAAATAACGTAAAAACAGCAATCAATGATACTGTTATGATGTTTTTGGAATTTAATATCATGACAATGAGACCTGATTTATTTATTGTTATAATGGACTTTTCTCTCGTATATCTTTTCTCCGATTGTAATCCTTATTGCATATTCACCGCTTATGAGTCCTGCACAATCTATAATAATCGGAGAATCAGAATTACCTGACGCTCTTCTTAAAACGACGCCAGAGATGTCAGACAACAAGGCTTCAACGTATATTTCTGCATTGCGGACACATGTATGGATAACAAATGAATTCTTTCCATTCTCAATTGTATAGGGCAAAGAACCATCATTTGATTTATTGTCATACGAATCACTCTCGTCATTCTTGCTGTCAGTCACATTATCACCATTTGTGCATAACGACCTCCTCCTTTCGTTTTCTGTATCATACAGCTTTTCTTGTTCATCGGGTGGATAATAGTAAGCTATGGTGTTATTCCCGCCATTATCGTTCTTTCCGTAAACGATAGCCTCAATGATCGGATAGCGGAAACCTTCAGCATACCATTTGTATACTTCTGTATGGCGATAACAATTGTCTTGATTTGCTGTTAGTGTAGCTATACTATCGTTTGACAGATAATGTGTTTTGTTTATGTATTCAACCAGTTCTTTGGTGGTATGAATGTCATCATATGCGATTCGGCAATTGTCTTTTGTATAATGGACTCTGTAAACCTTATCAAGAACTTTTCCGTCGGGTAATAGCAATTTCCCTTTTGCGTCGACTTCAACAGAATATGTTCCGAAATCCCTCGCCATGACTTCTTCACAATACATGCAACTGCCGTGAAACGCTCCTGCTTTTTTGTTACCGAAAGACAACGGAAAAACCAACACAGTTTCTGGTCTGTCAAATTCTACTGCTATATTGTTGTTCTCATAGCCGACATTTCTTATTGCCGCAGAATCTTGGACATAATAATACCTTGTACCGTTTGAAATTTCCACAACAATGTCGTCATTGTCTTTATCGGATGTGTATTCAACAATAAAGTCCTTGCTGTCAGTTCTCAGACTACTATAATCCCAAATCTGATTTTCCCCTTTTGTGCCGATGCAGAAATCCTCGATTCCATATCGATGGATGATGTCTCCTGGTCTATACATATATGACAGAGAACTGCCTGCTTGAGCAAAGAGTGTCAGATGAAGTAAAGATAACACTGTTGTAGAGTATACCCTTTTCATTTTGTAAATGATATGTCTGCAATTATAATCCATAGGCAGCAATATTGAATGCAATAAAATGCATGTAAAGATATGTTTTAGTAGCGTCTGGGGTACAAATCGTAAATTTAAATCAACGCATGTACATCCACATGCTGCAAATTTAGTCCAAACGCCTGATATTTACAAATTATTTTCTGACAAATTCATCGACTTTAGAATCAACCTGCAAGAAAACCTTGTCGAAGATTGGACAATCCATATATAATGGTTCTTAAACCCATATCGTTATCCCAGTTCGGGATAAGCAGCCTCAACCCCATTCATCAGAAAGTCTTCAGAAACCATCAGGCAATCAGGTTTCCGGATGATTTCAGAATTCAAAGTCGATTGTCAGCTCTTCGGGAGGCAGGAGAGTGAAAGAACGGCGATGGAATGGCGTAATACCACATTCACGGATAGCCTGACGGTGTTTCTTCGTTGGATAGCCCTTGTTGCTCTTCCAGTCATACTGCGGATAGTCTTCCGCCAGGCGGTCCATATAGTCGTCGCGGTATGTCTTGGCGAGGATGCTCGCCGCAGCGATGGAGAGGTATTTGCCGTCGCCCTTCACGATGGTGGTGTATGGAAGGTCGCGGTAGGGCTTGAAGCGGTTGCCGTCTACTATCACCGCTTCGGGACGCACCTTGAGCTGGTCTAAAGCACGGTGCATGGCGAGGATACTCGCATTGAGGATATTTATCTCGTCAATCTCTCCAGGCTCCACGATGCCCACAGCCCAGTCCACGGCATCGTGTTCTATTATCTCGCGAAGCTGCTTGCGCTTGCGGTCGCTGAGTTTCTTCGAATCATTGAGCAGTTCGTTCTCATAATCGGGTGGCAATATAACGGCGGCAGCAAAAACGCTTCCGGCAAGACAGCCTCTGCCGGCTTCGTCGCAGCCTGCCTCAACGAGACCTTCGTAATAATGATTTTCCAGCATTGTATACTTCTCTTTTTGTTTCGGACAATATCTTTATATCTTTCAAAGTATAAAGGTACGAATTATTTCCGACATATCAAAAAGATATACAGCGAGTTTTATCTTTTAGCCCGAATGACCGATTTTGCGTTAGTCTTGTATAAGAAACCTGTAAGATTAGCCAAATAATAAAGGTGACAAAAACACATGCCGGAAATCCCCCCACACCGTGGGGAACGGAACCCCCTAATGTGGGGTTTGATTCCCCACAACAGGGGGAGATTTCGAAGGTTATGCTTAAGATGACAAATTATGGCTCTACGTCCCACTGAATAGGCACGTTCTTCATCGTGATGTATCCTCTGATTGCCGCATCAACATACAGTCCGAGCTTCAGCACCTGTATCACTTTGGCGGTCTTCTTCACATTCTCGAATCTTGTATAGGTACCATCGAGCTTCAGTTTCACATAAACTCCCTCGCTGACATCATAATAGTCGGATGTGGTGCCGCCGTCTGGCGTATAAGATTCACCGTCTTGGTCAACGAACATTGTTACGCTGCGAAGGTCTGAATTAGGATTTACTCCTAATTCTGTTGAAATACAACGACACAGCCAACTGCATTGACCACAAATGGGCACGATGCTTGCCCAAGTGAGGCAAGGTGCTTTCTCAAGTGGGGCACGCTGCTTGCCCCTGTTGGGCAGATTTGCTGTCAGACGTCTGCCCAATAAGTGAATGTTATTATACCTATACTCTGGTTTTCGGGATTCTGCCAACGCATACTATTCCTGTAGTATGAATTACTCACAGCTGACATTCCTTTCATTTGGTATTTCCTCACATCTGACAATTCCTTTCATCAGCAAACCATCCAGACAATTGCCTGACAATCGCCAGACAACCAACTGTCTGTCTATCAGAATATTACGACAAAAAAACCAGATGATCTGACAGTTTTTTTGAAAATTCTTGTTTTTTACTAAAAATCAGCGTTATGGGCAACTTTTACTCATATCGAGTAACTTAAACCCCAACCGGTCATTAGGCCGTTAGATGTAGTATTTTATGACTGCTTGGATTTTGGTTGGTTAAATTAATTCCACCAACTGGCAATATGTTATATCATATTTAACAGAAATAGTCTGTTGTGTGAACTTATTGTGCAAAAACTCCACATATCTTTGCAACAGGAAGAGGAAAACAGGGCTATCTGTCCCGAACCGGTCATCATAGGTTTGGATAAGCCCAAGACCCGACGGCTTCTTCTTCGAGAGAGAAAGGACAAAGTAAAAACAGAAAATAAAAAACTTAAGGATATGGAGAAGAAAATGATTTTGACAACTGGCGTGAATGAGAAGGAGAACATTGATTTCACGGAGCTTATCAGCAAGATAGGCGCATGGGCATCAGAACCGGTCCGCCTGTTGGGCGAATACTACTCGAGCGTGCTGGAAAAAAAGCTGTCTATCGGTCAGACATGGCGCCTGATAGAGGTGCAGCTGGCATTCTTCGCCTGCATATTCCCTGCCGACCTGTCGGTGGCTGTCCGTCTGTTAGCCGTTGCATGGCTCGGTTCGGCAGTGACAAGGTGCAGGAAGGCAATGAAGAAGTAATACCATGGAAAACACCTTATATACTTTCAATTTCACAAAATGACGGAAACGGCGACAGACCTCAAGCGAGAGGCTGCCGC